>Ga0222718_10000934_pt1 | contig 29656 bp, 36 predicted proteins | sample C33_27DmetaG_FD_165045 | JGI IMG/M metagenome (GOLD analysis project Ga0222718, IMG submission 165045) | Estuarine water microbial communities from San Francisco Bay, California, United States - C33_27D | ecosystem: Environmental > Aquatic > Marine > Unclassified | place: USA: California...
ATCATCATTAGGTAAAGAGATAATTACGTTTCTATCAATTATATCTATATCGTGCGGTAAATGAATAGGAGGGAAAGCCTTTGCTAGTAACGATAGTGTCTCTAAACTGGCACTTCCTTCGCCCTCTCCTTCACCAACTAATTTACTTAATTGAACATTATACACATCTCTTTCATAGTTTTCATTCTTTTCTACCCCAGTGAATCTAGCCCTAACAATCTCACCTTCTTCAAACGGTTTAGGACTAGTAATTGTTGCTACATCAACATAAACTTGGTCTTTGAAAGGAACAGCCCTATCCCCAAATCCTTCTTTGTCGATTACTGGGCCAGCACCTAATCTGTAAATAAACTCAGGCGCTTCACCTCTTCTATCTAATACAATCAGATTTAAATCTCTATTCTTACGCAATAAAACCCACTTAGGATGTCTCTTTTCTCCTCGCATGTAAGTAGATTTATTATCTCTCAATAAAAGTGTAGAATGTTCTTTACTCAAACTATCTACTGCATCTTTCAATCCTTCATCATCTGTAAATCGAGTATCATGTGGTCCACAAATTATCACTTCTTCATGGCTATCAAATTGTCCTCTTAAAACTTTGAATCTCTCTCTAACAGTCATATCCATAATATCTGTACCATCATAATGCATGATGTCAATTACGTGTAGGTTCTTCTTAGATAGTATAGTATCAAATGTTGCATCTTTTTCTCCTAATTTTTTGATACCTGTTTTCACCCAATCAGGAACTGCACCTCTACTACCATCTTCATAATACGCTGTAACTCTCTTATTTTTCTTAGTAATGACTAATCTCTTTCCATCATACCATTTTGAGACACACCAACCACCAGTAAAACCTCTAAGTTCTTCTAATTGTTTAAACTTGAATATTCTATGCATTGGTCTAATTGGTGGAACCCAACCGGGTTCCTTATCCCCTTTAATTAATAATTCATCAGGATTCAATAATAAATTAGCATAGATTCCTGCATCTTTTCCTAATAAATTTAAAGCGTCAGACATTTGTGCAGGAAGGGCTTCAGCATGACCTTGAGGAGTCATTTCTGCATGAGATTGCTCATTTTCTAAAGGTACTGATTGTACCGCGTCTTGTAGTTGAGTGCTCATTTCGTTTCCAAATGCAGTATTGAAGTGTCTAATATTAGGCTCTATTAATCTTCTCTCACCTTTTATTTCTGAATTAAAAGAAGGCATACCACCTTCAAAAGAAAAATCACCTTGATGTTTCATTTTTATTCCACTTACAAAACTATCCCCAAATATGTTTGGTACAGTAGGACCACTACCATCATGTGAAACTGGTTGATTAAACCAATCTATTTTTTCAGTAGAAACTTTTGTGTCCAAAGGTGTATCTGAACCATCATGTAAAACTAAATTCCTAAAAGCATGAATACCTTTACTAAAAGGATGTAAATTTTTTGTAGTTGCTCTTTTTTTACCATGAGTAGAAATAAACGGTGTGTTTTTAGCAGGTCTATATGTTTCTTCTCCTCCAGTTTCTTTGCTTTTAGTTCTCAAACTTTGTTCTATATAATCCGGTTCAAAATATGTCATCCCTAAAGCGGCAGCATGTTCTTTTAAACCAAGTAACTTACTAATCTTATTACTATTGTCAAGAAGGCCATTTTCAATACCAAAACTTTCTTTTTCTAAAATCTTAGAGGCTTCACTATGTAAATTATGTCTTTCTTCTTCATAATATTCTTCTAGATTGTTTTTCATGTTTTCAAAATCAGCAGCATCGTGGTCTATACCAAATTTTGATAATATACGAGAAAGACTTCTTTTAGTTAGTTCTGGATTTCTAGAATGTCTTTCATCTATGTTGTTTAGTAATCTAAATGTTGATTCTAAATCTTTTTCCTTAGTTACAAGTGGACCTAGTAAATCACGTTTTCTTCTTGACTCTGGGTCATTTGCTTGTTTACGTGAAAGAAGTACTTTTTCTTCATTTAAACTTCTACTTCTATCCCCTCCTACTTCTTCATGGAGGTGTTCATCTAAATCTCTATCATAGTCATCATCAAGTAAACTAGATAACATTTGTTTTTGAGACATCAAAAATCTTCCCTCACCTTCAGGAATTGTACCTAAAGTTTTTCTGATATGGTCTAAATGTTCTTTATCTAAGGGGAATCCTAACTGTTCTGCTATTTTGTGTGCATCAGTTTTACTATGTACTGGAATACCTTCTTCTTTTATGAAACTACCAAGACTATGTAAGTTAGGGTCTAAAGGTACTTCCTCTTTACTCAAGCCTAAATCTGAAGTAGTAGGATGAGGTATACCTAATTTTTCATAATACTCAGGTGGTAATACTTTCAAAGCCTTGTTCGCAGCCGCAAATAAAACCGCAATATTACCTCTAATATTTGGATTACTTGGGTCTAAGAAACTATCAGGGCAATACTGAGTTAAGTGTTTAACCATTTCAGAAATAATGCGAGCATCATCTTGTAACTTCTTGTGAAATCTTTCACCATGATAAAAATTTTCAAAGGTTTTAGAAGAAATATCATCATTAGTTTTTGCATCAAAATAATCTAGACCGTGATTCGCCATCAATCGTAAAGCATGACTAAGACTATTTCTATCCGCTTTTTTATCTTTCATAAATATCTCTTCAAAAGAATTTACTAGTGTATCGCTTATATCTGTTACAACATCATCATCAACTATCCTTTCAATTCCCATTCCTCTTTCTAACCCATAAGGGTTATTGTAATCAGGATTTATAGATGTTAAAAGTGGTGCTATGTCAGAAAGTCTTGCTTTTCTTCCAAATTTTTCTTTATTTTCTACAGCAGTTCGGCCATGTAACATACTAGCAACGTGAGGAGCAGTAGAATGGTTTTTAGCAGCATTTATAATATTATCAAACCCTCCCGTATCTTTTATCATTCTTTTATTATGTTGTAAAGCATGAGAACTAATATTACTTTCTTCTGGTCTTGGAAAAAATAAATGAGCAAACATACCTTGATTTTCATTTGGTGTTATATGGTCTCCTCTTGTTGAACCCAGAATAGAGTTTCCTTCCTTATCCGCTATTGGATAATGTAATGACCTGAACAATGTATGGAAATCCATTCCTAAAGCCGCACCAGTGTAAGCGGGAGCAAATATAGATGCAGGAGTACCACCCAAATCATCAAAGGCTTTTCTTATTTCTGGGACTTTAAGTAACTCATTAGAAATTTTATTACATTCATAAGCATTGTAAGCATCATCTAATTGATTATGCTTAGAGTTTAATCCTAAAAATTCTTTTTTCTTTCTCATTAATTCTTTTAACATTTTATTATCTATTAAAGGTCCAGAAAAGTTATCATAAACTTCATGTTCTTCCATCTCATTACCATCTGAATGAAAACCCAAAGCGTGTAAAAGATTTCTTTCAGGAATCATACGGTTATTTTTAAAAGAATTCTTACTTTCTTTTGCTAGGTCTTTTTTAAAATCATCACCGGATTTTCTTTTTAATTTTAGTAATCTTTTCTTACTCATATTAGGAAACGCTTGGTATAACCAACCGTCTTCATCAATATCATGCCCCATAGCATCATGTAAATTTTCCAACGCAATCTCAGATAGGGGTTTTAGAATTTGGTCTTTACTATCTTTATCATAAGTGATATCCCCTATAATTTTTCCATCTTTATCTACAGGTACTCTTGCTGCTCTAAAAGCGGAATCAAAGGCAAATTTATCTTTATCAGTTTCAGGCAAATTAGACATTAATATTGGTGTTATATTATTGTCACCACCTAAATGTGGCTCATTATAGGTAAATGTTTTCGCATTCGAAGTTCTAGTTCTTATGGTTCTTTTTAGTCTACCCATAGGTAATTCAAAACCATCATCAAATTTTACTAATTGTCTATTAGAGTCACTTCCATATTTACGAAGATGGTCAAAAATCTTAGTTCTTTCTTTTGGTGAAAACCACTCAAGGCCGAGGAAATGTGATAAATCTGAAAGATATTCTGGATGAGCCATATCTTTTGGGTTTTCTAAATCACCTATGCCCGTTCCATAAAATGCTGCTAATGCGGGGTCTGAGCCTTCTTCATACTCAGGTTTATGCTCTCTATTTTCCCAAGATTTTAATCTATCTTTGAAATGATTTTTTCTTAACTCAAAATCACTAGAACCATCATCGTTATTTTTTCTCCAACGTTCAAAGTCCCTATTGTACGCATCAACATCATGACTTAATGTATTAGGACCTTTACCTACATCTAAGGGGCCAAGAAAACTATATCCACCCTTAACATTTTTTGAAAGAGCGTGGTTACCTGTTTTAGTTAGATAATTTTCAACTGCTATTTCATAATTTTTTATTTTCTCAGCAATTGATTTTTCACCTTCTTTTGCTGGTAAAAATTTTTTTGCTAATATATGAAAACGCATTGGTATACCAGATTTCTTCTCATCAGAGGGTTCAATAAAAGAGGGTACAATCCTATGAAGAGGGTTATGGTCTCTATCAAAAGGGTGAGCATTAGGATAATAACTAGTTGGGTCGCTTTTTATTTTTAATTGAGCACCATGTCCCCTTGCTGCTGTATGTGGAATATGTTCTTCAGTATGTTCTTCAATTCTAGATTCTATCCTATTTTTAAACGGGTCATGTACACTATTATGCCCGCTTCGGTCTTTCCTATAAAGTGGTATTTCATCCTTAGATAACTTTCTTTTCCTTCTTTTTTCCTTAATTAATAAATCACAAACTTCTTCTTTCCAAGTAGGATTTAAATCAAATCCATTTGCATCAAGATTGGCTTTAGCAAAAATATACTCTTTAACATAAGTTGAGATATCTTCATCAAAAACAGATACAGCGTTTACTAAATCGTCTCTTGCTCTTATAAAAATATCAGCAGCATCTTCTTGCACACTAAAACCACCTTTTTCACTCGTTGGTCTTAGACTCTCCACCGCTTGTTATTTCATGAGACTCAAGAGGTCTATCATGTGTATTGACTGTAGGGGATAAAGTATCTAAGTTGTAAGCATAACTTGTAGCCCCTTTATTAGCAACATCTTCTGAATCTAATAAATGTTGATTTGAAGTGTAATATGCGTTTCTAGTTTGTCCACCGGATTCCGCTACGAAAGTAACATCTTGAGGTACAGTAGAAAAAGTTGTAATAAAATTAGGACTTGCTTTTTTCATTTCGCCATACTTTTTCATACAACCCATTTTATTTAAGCAAGCAGATTTCTTCATACCACAAGAAGGACATTTATCTTCTTTCTCAACTTTTCCACAAATACACTTACTTCTTGCAGCGTCTCCGTCACAATGAGGACACTTTGCTGCTTTTTTCTTCTCATCTTTGTGTCCTTTTCCGTCAGCAGCGAAGTGAGGCACTTTCTTACCATCATGTTCTACCATCTGTAGTTTTTCTGCTTTCTTCAATAATTTTTGAGCCTTATTCAAAAGGTCAATTGCGTCATTGTCTACTTCACTATATCTTGGTCTTACCATCTTAATACAACTCCATTGGTGTTTTTACATTATCAGCCATGTCATGAATCTCTTCCCAACTCATTTCATGAATCTGTTCATTTGTGTATGAGTCTAATTGATTTTCTGATTTTTGTATATTTATAGCCTCTTCTCCCCTAAAAGCATCTCCTTCTACATCTTCACTAAGAGGAGTAGATATACGGACAAAACCAGATTTTTTCAAAAGAGCAGAAGGATTATTCATCATCTTTTTTAAGACTTCATTTTCTCTTCTTACTGCGTTTATGTCAGACTCCATAGATTCCATTTTCGAAATAAGAGCGTTAACCAATCGCTCTTCAGTGGTTTCTTCTGACATTTAACACACCTACTTTTGCCAGCCACCGAAAGTACCAGAGTGTTTTCTCATTTGGTAATTAGTTCTAGCAGGAATAACTGTACCTTTGAGAACTCTATCCCTTTGAGAAGTATCAAAATTAGTTCCTCTTTCATTAAACTTCATTACAGGAACTCCGTTTGCAAACTCATTAACTTGTTTTTCTTCAGCAGACTTTTGTATAGCATAATGCAAGTCGTCATTTAAGAAATTACTAACTTTCAAAACTTCTTGAAGATGTGATTTTGCTAATTCCGCATCTCCCAAGTCTAAAGCCTCAGAAAAGGCTTTCGCGTGTAAATTCATCTTTCTTGCAAAGGAGTCCATCTTGGTTAGGTTCATGTTACTCACTCGCTCCGTAGATATACCTGTTTAATTACTCTTATGCTCCACGAGGCCGATTTGCCTCGGAAATACCTCTTTGTGCTCTTTCAACAGGTCTTTGTTGTGGGCCTCTTTGTTGAACATTAGAAAAAGGTGAGCCAGCACCCATTGAGACTCTTTGTTCAGGTCTTGCTGGTCCTCTATTTCTCATCCCAATACCTTCGCCGCCCGGATTAACAATGCCCGGTGGCATACCCCCACCTACCTGTTGCATTACACCCGGAGGTACACCAGCAGGGGGTGCTCCACCAGCAGGGGGTGCTCCACCAGCAGGGGGTGCAGCGCCGGGTTGTTGACCAGTTTCTAATTTTTTATAGACAAATCTAATATCTCTCTTCCCTTCTTCTAACAATTCAGGTTGATATCCTAGCATCATCATTCTTTGTGCAAGATTGGCTTCCATCTCATCTCTTCTCAATCTTGTAATCTCATCCTCTTCCTCATTAGGATAAAGAGATAATTTCCAATCATACACATTCATTTCCCTTAACATTCTTGGGAATAAAACTTCAGTGTATACTTTTTGTCCAAATTCTACAGCCCGATTTGTAACTAAGATTTGCATACCTTCGTTATTTAATCCCCCAGATTTTCCATTGTCAATCATAAATACTGATGAAACACCGTAGTAAGCAGCAATACGATTTCTAATTTCGTCTCTTACAGCCATGTATTGCATCTCTTCAAGAGTGTCCATGAACTTAACCCAATTTACACCCCCTCTTCCAGTGGAACTTTCAATACCAACTTTAGGAACATAATGCGGGTCTCTTTCCATTTTTTCATCAACAGATTTCCAAAATGATTTCATAGATTCTAGATTATCTGTAGTAACAGAAATAATACCCTTCGGTATTCTTCTTTTCTGATAAGCAGTATAGATGTAATTATCCATAGCAGTTAGGGACATTGCTTGTCTCCACATAGTATTAACTGGAGATTTACCATATAATTTACTTGGATTATATTTTGAAATATGTATGACTTCACCTTTTAGATAATATTGGTTTTTCCCAGAGCCAGCCATATTTATGTAATGAGCATCTTCCATTTTAGAGCCACATACTGGACAAGCATCGTCTTGACCGGGATAATTAATTTGGTCTCTATGAATAGCACAAACCTTGTACCTACCACCTCTTACCCCTCTTTTATCTGCTACTATTCTCATAAAAATAGGGTCACCCCTTATGATTTCTTTTACTCTATAAAATTGTATTTTCCCAGTGTCTGGGTCTACAAAGTATTCTTTTACTAAAATTAAGAAAGCGTCATCAACAATATTCAAGTCATCTTCTATCTCTTGTAAAATATGCATGAAAGATTGTTCCATAGAGTTTTCTCGCTTCAATAACCAACGTGGGTATACGGCCTCATCAACATCAGGAGTTCTAACTTCTCCCCCACAGGCTTTACAAGATTCTACTGAATGATGAAATTCTTCGCCGCAATCTACACATTTAGTTTCAAACTTCTTTTCAAAGTAATACCCCCTTCGAAATATTTCTTGTTTTAATTTCGCTAATACCGTTCTAAGAATTAAATTTTCACGAGAAACAGCATAAAGTGCAGGGAGAGTAATTCCTTGTGCTAATACTGGCTCTTGAATACCAGTAGTCAACATTGGCATTTGAGGTTGAGGTGTGGTTCTCCTCCTAAACGGACTAGAAAGAGCATTGATGAATCTACTTACTCTACTCTCATCATCAGCCATTATATTCCCTCCGCCCACTTTGCTATATCATCAGTTGAACATTCCCATTGAGACAGTAAAGATTCGGCTTTTGTAGCATCATCTTTCCAATTATTGTACCTCACCACTCGTAACAACTCAGTCTTACGAAGAGGGTCTTCCTCTTGGAGATATTGTAAAACCGCCTTTGCTTGTACATCTTTCATTTGAAGATGTGGAAGAATCATTTTGAGTAATTTTTCGACATCCCCTTTTGAATAAAATTGTAATCTATGCTGACTTCTTGTGGAGTTTTTGTGTATTTTTTGGTCTAATTGTAAAACTCCACACTCAAGTGTTTTATGTAATTGCTCACAATGTGCTCTTCCTCTATCTCCTGTAGCGACAAAACCTGCTCTAGCCTCTCCTCTACTTGTAATTGTAATATATCCATCAGCGTCTAAAAATCCAGCAGCATAGGCAAAAGGGTCTTTTAGAATCAAACCATTCTTATCCATTTTTACAAAAGTGCCTCTAGAAGCCCCTGCGGTAATATCTAACTCTTCACCATACATAGAAATTAATTTTGATAATTTGTTACTAGTCATACTTTTATGAAGAATATTATTTTCACTTAAATGCTCAAAAATGGCTCTACTACTCATAGGTCCTCTTTCTGCTAAAACCAAACTGGCTTTTTCTATAGTTTCTCTATCTTTTGTGTTTAGTTTGTCTATTTGATGTAAACTAGTTTTCCACATTTTTCTTGCATCTTTTTTATGTTGCATAGCATTAGCCCACGCTTGACTTTCTTGTTGCCCCCAAACATCTTGATACTCATCAAGGGCTTTCAAAGAATTGTCAGCCTCCTCCCATAATTGACAAGCGTTTATCAATCCAGTTTTTCTTGAATCTGAAAATCTTCTAAGTGATTTTAAATCTCTATCTGATAGACCTAATCCTCTAAGTGTGTCATATCTATTCTCAGCCCAAGGTATTTGCGATAGTGTGGTTTCTACTTCTAACTTTTTTAATTGTCTGACATCTTTTATTATATCATCAATTTCGTTTTTTACACTTTTATTGACTCTTCTCATTTTTCTAAGTCTAGAAACAAACTCATTAGCAGAAATACCAAGGTGGCTTTCAAACCATCCTTCTCCTGTGTTTGAAAAAAACTTCTTAATTTGTAGAGGTTTACCAGTAGATTCTAGCATATCTTCTTTCAAAATAAAGGAGTCTTTTAGAATCGCACTTGACCACATATTTTTGACACCTTAAATGACCCTTAATTATCTATTTTATACCATCTGGAAGTATTTTCGTTTTCTTCCACCATGTATGTTGTATTCATCCACATCACTCCCCTTCGTATCTTATTTCCTTTTTCAACTCTATGGTATCATCCAACCACTATTACGATGTTTTCTACCGGCATGCCAATCATCAAAGCCGGGTAAAATATCATCAAGAAGGACAACACTTCCTTTGAACTCTTTAGTTGCAAAATTAGCAAGAGCCAAACCCATTGCTAAGTCGTCATGAACTCCTACAGATTCTAGTCTACCATTTTTCTGCATACCAAACCTGTTTAACTCTTGTTCAAGAGTGTGAGTAAACTTACGAGATTCTTCATTCCCGTATGGAGTTTTTATTTGCCCCTGTTCAAATGCTAACAACAATGACATGAATATTGTCTCTTTCTTTTGTTTTGTTGTCATAAAAGTCTTGACAGGTATATCAGAAGCCATTTCTTTTAACTCAGTAGCCAACATTCTCTGAAAATTATTACCTTCTAATTCAATTAACTCTGGCATAAACTTATTATTTATAGATATAATTTGTCTTTTCTGATTCATGCTAGAAAGTCCTTTTTGATGTACTGCATGTACTATTTCTTTTACACCACCATTATCTGGTTTTATTCTAAGCCCCACCATAGCAGTATAGTCGGCATTTTTATCAGAAGAAATTGCTGGGTCCCAGCCAAAGAAGTGTTGTCCGTAAATACCATCAGGTTCACCTTCTTCATTGTAAGCGGTATCTGCTCTTGGGATTAAAATAAGTTCAGGGTCTCTGGCTTTTTCAAGTATATCATTAGGGAACATACTCGCAACGTCATGAATAGGTTCACATAGATATTCACGAGAAAACTGTATCGCGGGCATAGAAAGTCGTCTCTCTTCTAATGCCTCAAGATTCCATCTTCCCGGCCATAATGCTTCACCTTCTTGGTTTATCGCAGGATATGTTTCTACAGTAAAAGTGTCTTTCTTTTCCAATTCTGCATACAAATCGTTGTAACTGAAAGGTGTACCTACCATCATTAAACGAGAACTGTGGTGAAGAACTGGTAAAAGAACACCATAAAACCAGTCAGCAGTTCTTGCTAATTCTCCAGAACTAGTGCCCCAAAGAATATCGTCACATACAACAACATCAGGGTGGAAACCACGAGTTGCCCCACCAACCGATTTAGCCATAATACGACTACCATTTGTGAACTCGAAGTAAGATTTAGCCCAAGGTTTTCCTTGAGGTTTTAAATCTCTTAAGCATTCAGCCATATCTATGTTATTTCTAATAAATCTCATATGTTCAAGAGTCTGTTCTAAAGAGTGTGAGAAAATCATAATGTGTGTATTAGGATTAAATGCTGCTAACCATAATGCATAACTCATAAAGAAAACAGATTTACCGTGGTCTCTTGACGCTTTTACACAATAATATCTACTTCCAGCAAGACCCTTTTCCCATTGTTCGTGATGCCAATTTAAATCAAATTCTAAAATCTCTGTAAAAAAATACTGAAATGATTTTTTACTCATTTCTCTATCCATCTGTATGATGAAATCTTGCATGTCTTGACCTTTATCGTCAATCATGAATATCACACATTTCCTTGTATTTGATTAGTACCGTTTAAATTTTTAGCATTCAATCTTTTTTCTTCAGCGTCATCTTTAGCGTCATCTTCATTTATGACCTTCTCCATCATTTCTTCTGTAAACTGATTAAGATTAGACTGAGTAGTAGTAGGAGAAGGAGGAGCAGTAGGAGCCAACACTCCTACTTGCTTTTCCGTCATTTGAGGAGTAGGTTCTTTTAGTTCCGGTGTTAAATCTAGTAACCCGCCTGTAGTAGACATATCAAAAATTTGTTGTCTTCTCGGTAAATTATATCTTTTCGTTTCTGTTGGTGTTGCTGGTCTAGTAACCCTAACAGGTTCACTTTGAATTCTTCTTCCAATTTTTCTTCTTTCAAGTTCAGCCATTCCGGGAGCAGCGAGGCTTCCTACGGTAATTCCTGCACCCATACCAGTATTTATAGCAGAAAGTGGTCTAAACTTCCCTTCTGCCAAATTTCTTCCAAAAGAGTCAATACCCGCTAAAACACCTACGCCTGTAGCGAACTTATTAGCCTGTCTTTGTCTACGTTCAAATCTTTCTATTTCTTCTGGTGTGGCTCTATCTTTTATTCTTTCTCTTATATCTGCAACTCTTCTACCACCAAAATATTGACCAGCCAGAGAACTAAGTAAATCTCCCATTCCTGAAGATGAGCCACCAGAAGGGGGAGGAGGTACTTCTCCTTGTTTAATAATCAAAACTTTTCCGATTACAATCCCCCCATAAATGCCACTTTAACTGCTTTGATGATACTTTCGTCTATTTTGAATGTTTTAGATATTCTGTTCCAATCACCCTTAGAAAGTAAAATCGCCTTTACATCTGTCTTTGTGATTTGAGTTTTACTAGCCATATACGCTATATCATCTTCACTATAGATACTTAACTTCTGCTGTGGTAATAATTTACGAACACTATCATCAAGCCTAGCGTCTCTAATCTGTAGGTTCTCCATTGCTTTGATTAGTCTATCTTCTACAGAAGATTCTTCGGCTTTGAATGTAAGTGGTAGTCTTTCTTGACCTAAGTCAGAAACAGATGATTGGAATCTAGCAAGACGCTCTTGCGCTTCAGGAGAAGAGAAATCTGGAGTTCTTTGACCCCCACCCATATATTGGGTCGGAGGCTGTCTGGCTGCATATACTCTTTGCACTTGTTCAGGTGTAGCATATTGGAAAGCCCGTCTTGCTTCAGCCATTGTAGGAGAAGTATCGAGAGTGGGTGCTCTTCCTTGTACTGCTACTTTTCTCCTCGCTGCTGGGTTAATTGTAGCAAATTCAGTTTCTACAGGAGGTTGTTCTACTAAAGTGGAATCACCTCTTTCCGGTCTTTGAACAGGAGTTGTAGTATGTATATGTCTGTCTATTATATGTTGAGGTAATTCTTTTGAACTAACAGGAGAAATAGTTTGTGGACCATAACTTCTAGAGGGCATTTCTTCTGCTGATAAAATTGGTCTGTTCGGAGTGTGGCCATGATGAATTGCTAATGCTCTTGCAAGTTGTTCAATCATTCTTCTTTGCCCTTTTACATCAGGATGTAAAGGTTTATCATAGTTAAAAACTGTATCTCTTAATTTACTTAATCCTCCTCCAGCCTCAGATTCACCCATAAGATTAGCAAAAGCAAATAAATCAGCAGCAACTCCGTGTCCTTTTCTTTTCCTGCCTATTTGATATTCAGTTTTTAATTTTCCAGCATCAACATGCGTTCTAAAGTCGTTATATGCCTCAGCAATTTCAGGAGTATTGATATGTTCGCTTAAATCGTTTACTACTTGACCTGCTATTCCTTGTTTTGGGTCACCCATTAACATATGTAATGCAGCAGGAGTTTTTGATAATTGAAGAATTGCGTCATCGGCTAATGTAGCATCTGAAATAACTTCCCCTAGTGTAAAAGTTCTACTAACACCAGCAAAAAACGGCTCATTCAAAACTTCAGGTGGTATTCTTTCAGGGTTTAAATTTATGAGTGTGTTTACAAATTTACTAAAATCAGTTCCTCTACCTATTTTTCCTGTAGAATAAAAAACATCTGGTAAGTGATGCATCATTTCCCAAGAATGAATATCCCCAATCGCTTTTCCTTTTTGTTCTATACCAAGTTTACTATTAATAGAATCATGAAATAAAATATTACCTTGAGAATCTACATTAGTTCTTTTTGCGTTTCTTTCTCTAGTAGCAACACTATTTCCCATATCATTTATTTTAAGAGCGCCAACAGACATATAGGGATAATAAATTCCTTCATCTGAAAGATTAGTTAGAGGTCTAAGACCAGAAGAATTTGGTAGTTCTGCTAAAACTTCTTTAAGAAAATGAGACATAGGTATAGAATATGATTCTGGAAATCTACCAACATGTTTGTGTGCCTTACTATTCAAAAAGACAGAGCCAAACTGATTATGTCTATCTGTCCCCGCTTCCTCACTACCATGAGACCCCCTAATTGGAAGATTAATTGAATCATTTTTATTCATATGGCGTGAAAAATCCATTGTATGTAATTGTCTCCATTCTTGAGAGTCTACATGGGGTAAAGTATGACCATCATCATTTTTCTTTTTTCTTTCATTATTGTATCTATTAATAGATTCTTGTATAACTTCTTTAGGGTTTTTATCAATACCATTTTCTTTAAATAAAATACCAATTTTTCGAATCAAACCGTCTATACCATGCATATGGTTTACACCAAATTCATCTTTCCAAATATTTTCACCAAACTCACCAATGTCCCATTGACCCTTAGTACCTTCATCTAAGTGGCCATAATGGGAAAACATCGGTCTATCAAATCCTTGAGGGTGAGAACCCTCATGATTTCCGTGAAATATATGTTCAGGGTAACTACCTAACATGTAAGGTTCTTGGGTTACTGGGTGAAAACCAAAGTTTCCACCACCTTTACGAATGAGAGTAGGTTTAGAAAAATCAACTACAACTCTCATGGTGTCGCGCCCCCTCGCCCAACATCATGACCGACTGTATCAATTCCGAAGTGGCGAGGGTCTGTCTTTGCGTCTTCTGTAGCCCCTTCATTTCTATTCGTAGATTTAGGTGCATTACTAGGATGTTTAGGGAGATTACTTCCAGCACCACTTGTATCAGGATTCCCATATCCTTTCTTCTTACTTTCTTTTTCTCTAAGGATTCTTCTAGTTCTATTGAGTAATTGCCTTAATTCTTGTACAGTAGCCCAATCAAAACCACCTCTTCTTTTTTGTAATTCTGAACCAATGAATATATCTTCACTTGTCATAACAGGCATTGGTGGTGGAGGTGCTGGCATACCAGAAGCACCACCGCCCATAGCCAAATGTGGAGCACCAGCGATTCTTGGTGGTTGAATCGGTGGAGGTCTCATTGGTTTTAATTTAGGTTTAGGTACTCTTCCTGAAAAACCAACCACTGATGCTGGTGTAGGTGATGCTGGAGTTCTTACTTGACCTTGTTGTGCCATAGCCCCTTGTCTTGCCATGAAACTTGCATATTTTCTAGGGTCTTCTAATCTCATAGGTTGTTTTGTTTTCAGACCACGGTGAGACATCTCAACTGCTAAGTGTGCTCTACCTAACCCAGTTTTCTTAGAACCACCTAAACTTCTTGACAATGCTTTTGCTCTTCTAGATGTAGCAGATTTAGGAGAATACCCTCCTTTTGGTTTTTTGAATTCACCAGTGCTTGGGCGACCTTTTTTTCTAGCCTCCTTTTTATTTTGTTTTTCTCTTTGTTTCTTAGTTTTTGCTTTTATTAATTCTGACCAAGCAGCATTCATAGGTTCACCAGTAGCAATTAATTCACCTCTACCCACACCCGGTCCTTTTGCGCCACCTGCTAAACTAGATAAAAAGCCAAAATTACCCGCAGCACCTGTCTGTAAGTGAGTTTCTCGGTCTGCATCATATTTGTCAGAATCGTCTCCTCTTTCATCTTCATCTTCTTTCTCACCTACTTCTCTTAATGTGCCGGGTCTTATCTTGATATGTTTTCTTTGTCTGAGTTTTTTCTCATGCTTTTCTTTTTCTTTTCTTTTTTTCTCTCTTTGCATATCTTCATACTTTGGGTCACCGGGATTATAAACCCCATCTCCATCGTTATTTCTATACATAATCTCTGATTCTGAGCGAGGAGAGTACATTCTGGTATCAGAACCTCTTCCCATCATCCCTTCAGTCATTAGTAATCCCCCATCAGATATGCGCTAGAGCGCTGCAACGCAGAGGCTATGTCCTCATAGAACTGTTGGATGCTAGGTGGGTCTAAGAAACAACCCCCCATTAATTTTAGTTCACCCTTTATCATAGGCAAAACTTCTCTTAATTTTCTTCTAGTTTCAAAAACTTTGTCAGGCTCATCATTCTCGCAAAGTATTTTTAGATACTCTATAACTTCTAAAATACTACTCCCAAACATCAAATCTAAGTTTTCTCTTTCTACATAAAAATTAAACTTTTGAAATACTAAAGAAACGTAATCTAAAAACACAGGTAATCGCTTTTCGTCAATAATAAAATTTTCATGAAGTAATTTGTAGCCCGGATGAGAAGAAACAAACAACTCATCAATAATAATCACGCTATGTCTCCCCCAGCAGATTCTATTAATTGGGATTTTATTCTCTTCCAAGATTCGGGTGATTCTTTTGCTAATTCTACTTTCAGGATATTTATTGTTTGATTTACTGTAGTTTCTGTAGTATCACTACCCCAAGTATCATTGAATTTTACTAAGTCTTTTATTGACTCTCTTACTTCTTTATGTAATGATACAGCATCTCTAACAAAACCATCTTCATGTACGCTTCCTTCAGAAAGAAGTTCTGAAAGTTTGTCGTTTAGTTTTTCGACATTGTTTCTAAGTATGCCAAGTTCTTGACCAACCGTAATTGCGACCTCAACTGCTGCTGATTTTTTAACCAACGGTTGAAAGTGGTGCTTCATGTGATGATACACAGTATTCTCAGCAATATCTAATTCCTGAGCAATAGCCTCCGATTCTGTTCCGTCAGTAAAAAATCTAGCCTCTAAAGCAGACCTATTATCATGAGAACAAATCACACAACTAGGATTAGCACCCATGTGGTATTCTCCCATATGATTTCTAAAATGTCTATCTGCGGTATTTGCTCTCCAACCCATCTCTTGGTCCATTACTTTAGGAGTGGTATTTCCAGCAAGTAAATCGTCTTCAAGACCATCTCTATCTGGATGTTGACAGAAAGAACATGAGCGTTTTGTTATACGCGCTGCTTCATCCATTGATTATCGTAGGATAACCTTGTTATTCAATATTATTACCACTATTGTGTTATTCTTGCGTAAACTGCACTTAAGAACACAAGCGAAGAAAACAAACCAAAGACGAAAAAGGTAGCCTCGTTGGTACTTAGTTCACCGCCTCTAAACATTAATACCGCTACCATCATAACAATCAAAGACAGCAACTGAACCATTATCATATCAATTATCACACTGCGTTGTGGACTCCACATTCCTAGTGCCATTTCATTCATTTGATTAATTGGGTTTGGGATTCCTGACATTACCATTATGCTCTACCTCCGAATAGTAAAGAACGTGCGGTGCTTCCTACAGCATTACCGACATTTTCCATCATACCGGGATTTTCAAGTGCTGCTCCTAATGCACCTTGTAACATAGATTGTTGAGACATAGCCAAAACTTGTTGCCTTCTCATTTCTGCTTGCTGTATAAGTGCAGTTGATTGATTCTGTAGATTACTTAATTGTGCGATAATATTTTCAGCAGATAAAGTTTGTAAATCTGAAGGAAGGCTTGTTACGTCTAAAGAAAGAGTGCCAGTATCTTCGTCTAATTTAAAGTTTGAATTTTTAAGCACGTTTAGAATCGAAAAAGTAGAAATATTTGATAACATTTCAATCATGACTGGCATTTGAGCGCTTACAATAAACTTTTCAACAGGATTCAATGTTTCAAGCATAGCCATTAAAATCTCAGTGTCAGATGGAGGAGCAACTGGTTGTTGAGCAAATTGATTAAATTGAGTATATTGGTCTTGAACCCCAAGACCAGCCATAAAACCCTGTGCCGCAGGTTGCTGTCCAAAACCAAACTGTTGTTGTGTTGATTGCCCAAAAGGCGCTCCTGTTTGAGATAAATTAAGAGACGATGTAGATTGTGGTACTTGTTGATTATTTCCAAATATTCCTACCATTACTGATTCACTCCTTGGGTATTGGGTATGGGTGGCGCGTTATTAGGTTGCTGATTAATCATCTGTTGGAAAGCAGGGGTCGGATTATTCATTTCTATCAATTCTTTTTGGAAAATTCTCAAATCAAATGTTACAGTGGTAATATCATTTATACCGCTTTCTGGATTTTTATAGTGTGTAATATTTATCCCTTCATAATCCCTAGCATCTTTTTCTAATAATTCAAAAAATGGCTCATATTTAGAAAGCATCAAAGGTGTGTCTGCTTCACTTTTTTGCATGACACTTACTGGGACTGTAACTATTGAAACGCCTTGTTTGACTTTATCCCTCAAACGATTGGGATTCATTTCATATTCTTTATCTTCCTCTGCTTCCCATTTACAAAGTAAGTGATATAAATGTAAATGTTCAGGGCAATAAGTTCCCCTCATTTTTCTTCCACTAGTTACCTTATCCATAGCCAAAAACGCTTCAGCCTGTCCTGTAACTGGGTTTTGCCAATACATATCCCAAAGACTTCTACCAGTTTCATCATCACATATTTTCTCATAAAGATTATCATATTGAATTAATTCTTTACAGTCGCAACCATCCACAACACAAATATGAGATTGCTTATTGTATCTATATTTACTTCCAAAAAGCCTAGCAGGTGAAATCAAACTTCTTTTAGCAGGTTTTAGTAACCTATATGCTTGTCTTATATCTGATTTTCTTGCTTTTCTAGAATTACCATGTGTAGAAGGGTAAAAATTTACTTTTGGTACTTCTAGATTTTTTTGAGCAGCAATTTGTTGCATCGAACGTTGAGCCGATGCTTGCTCCATTAAAACTGCTCTATTAAGTTGAGGATTTCCTTGTGCGGCTAAAGCCATCAAAGCGGTTTCGTTAGAATGACCTAGAGAATTAAGTTGTTGTTGATTGTTATAACCGGGAATATAATTAGAAACCATATTATCACTTCTGTTGTGGAGTTACTCTAACACATAATTCTCCATCTTCCCCCACATCAAACTTCCAACTTAGTTTTTCTCCTGCTGTAAGTTTAAATTGTTCAATTATCCACATCGGGACAGTTGTTCTTAAACTGTTAGAACCTCCTCCAGTTGACACAAGAGTAGTCTCATTATTCACTCTTGCCATTAGATGTCGCAACACCACTCATATCAAAAAGGTTACTGATGAGGTCACTTGGCAGGTAAACATTACATTGTTAATAAATCTAGCATTGTAATTTCAACATTCCAACCTATTCTAGTAGCCATAAAACTTCTTTTTGTTCTAATACCCGCTTTTTGTAAACGAATTAAATCATCCCTAAATGGGTCAAATACTTTATGTTCACCTATTCTTCCTTGTTGCCAAAGTAAAGCGGCATTATCATCAAAAAATCTATCCGCTTTATTCGCTACAAGCATTATCAATTTAGGTGAGTATTTTCTTCCTTTTACTCTACTTCTTATGCTTCTATATCGATAATTTCTAGAAATTAGAACATCACATAAATATTTGAAACCTGCAACTTGTTCCATACCTTCGGCTCCACCTTTCAAAGCCCTGTCGTCAAACATGTAAATTACAGCCTCGGCTTGTCGATAAACCATATCCTCTATCCAAAGATTCCAATATCTTTCTTGTCCACCTATATCAGCAGAGTTTACAACTCGTTTTTCACCTTTCCAAGAAACTCTTTTTTTAGTTGATTTAGGTAAAATATATCTTGTTAATATTTTATAGTGTTCAGTTCTTTCTTCAATGGGAATATCATACATCTCTCCCGGTGTTGTCATATAAGAATCCAAAGTGGTTTTTCCTACCATTGCTGTTCCATAAATACCAACACTTCTGGGTCTCCAAGCATTGTAAATATTTTGACCCCACAGCGCAGCGCCTACTAAAACGCTACCCGTCATACTCAAGTTAACACCTAACCTAAGTCAACTAACCAATTTCCTAATTGCTCTAATTTAAAATAAAACCATTCAACTGTAGATTCCCATAAAGAAAAATCACTATTTGCTTCAACAGCACTAAGAATAAAAACTGAAATAGTAGCAACAACAACTGTTCTAATCCAACCATAACCCCATTCGTATACGTTATCGACTGTGTTAGCCAAATGCATTGCTCTAAGAGTTTCTTCTACTGAATCATCTTTTGGTGTTTTGAATATTTTACCCATTCAGTTCAACTCTTATATCTAAGGTCAGGAGTGCCATCCTTTTTCAATCTCTTTGTCGGCTTTCCATCTTTAGGAGGAGTCGGTAATTCTTTCACTATAGAATCGGTCATCTGATAAATTTCATTCATATTCGCAGATTCAACTCCTAAACCTAATGGTTTTTGTACATTTGTACTGTGAGCAGGAATGCCGGGATTAAAAGTAGAATGGTAATCTAATCCTAAATTAGCCATATTATTGGCATCTCTGTTTTCTGTTAAAAATGAAGGTGGAGACATTACTTTATCAGGATTTTCTTGCATCCATCTTAATTCTTTTTCTAATTCCATTTCTTGTCTTCTTAATTCCATATCAGAACGCCTTTGGTCAAATGAAACCTGTATGTTTCTAAAACGAGATTGTTGTTGTCTTTGAAATTCTGATATTCTTGCTCTTTCTCTAAGATTTCTTTCAAAGAACATTTTGAATAAATAATATGCTAGACCTTGTAAGGCAAAAGCCCCCATAGCATAATTTAATCCATTCATCCAAGTTTCATCATTTACTAGCCACAATCTAGAATCAAAAATAGCAACTGCAACCCCAATCAATGCAGACTGACTTATTATCAATCCCATCAATCTAATTTCGGAATCTGTTGTATCAGACATATACACACCTTGTCAGAGGCCACGGATGGGGTCACCTTAAACCCTTCTGAGCAAAAATCCGGTGTTTTAGGTTATTTGTCTTATTTATCCTATTATTAGTATATATATAATAATTAATACATATGTATAGAGTCTATATTAATAATAAGACAAATGGAATTAACAGTTCCAGCGTTTTAATGCTGCACCCTTTGGTGTTAATTTTCCATCTTTACTAGTTGGGCCTTTGCTTCCGCCCATTCTAGCACAAAACGACTTGCGCCTCTTGGCCCTCTTGCTTCCGGGTTTGAGTTTAGATGGCTTTGTCGTGACTGGCGGTTTCAGGTTAGCACCTGTCTCCCTCTTGAACTTCGCACGACCCGCAGCATTGAGGCCACCCTTCTTGTGATGTCTCTTCGGATTGTACCCATGAAATGGCTTTTCACCTTTAGCGACATATCTAGTGCTACCTGCTGGTGAAGTAATTTCTTGATGGCAGTTTGCACAACTTCCATGATACCCTGTATAATCAGGTGTGTAAGCAACCATTGGGTTTTCACTCCCACAATGAGGACATGGGAAATCATATTTTGAGGCTTTTTCAAACACAGAATCTAACAGTGCTACTGATGCTTGTTGCATTGGTGTACAACAATCACATATGTCAAAATCATTTATTTCTAATACCCCCGATTTTGAAAATCTTCTAACATTTGTTCATATTGATTTCTTTCTTCTTGTGGAGTTTGTTCTCTATATTTTTGATTCATTACGTCAGTTTCACCTGCGGAAAGTGAATGGGGATGGTCGTGATTTCTTTTAGCCTGAACTTCATCCAACATTTTCTCCCTACCTCTACGGGCGACACCACCAGTCTGTTTGTATCTCCTCCAACTCTTAGGGTCAGTCTCATATTCCATTGTTTCAGGTTTTATCGGTAAAGTCGATTTTAACACATTCCATGCTGCGGTAAAAGCGTCCATGTCGCTTCGCATAGCGTAGTCTGTCTTAACAATTGTTGGTTTTCCACCCACACCTTGCTTTTTTGCACGTTTTCTTTTTGTCGCTGCTTGCTTTTCACCTGATGACATAGAACCCGATGTTTTAGGTGTTTTACTTGAAACTTTGATTGAAGGTCTACATTTAGGATAACCTTTACCTGAAAGTTTTCCCTCGCTTCTACCACATGGTGGATGCTTTCCATCTTTAGTACGTGACACATCTACCCATTTTTCTTTAAACCAACGGTTTAAATTTTTTACAATGAGTACATCATGACAAGTACATCGTGTCATAGAATACCTACCATTTTCTTAATGTTTTTTTGCTTGTCTATCAAAGCATAACAAAGACACTTAGGGGAAGATACTGAACATTGATTACCCTCAATCATACAAACGCAAGGTGTTTTTTTAGTACCACCACAGCAGCATTTGTCTTTTTTGAGTTTCATTTCTTTTTCTTCCCCCTAAACTTACCTCGACAATATTGTACAGCCCAACCATTAGCGTAAGCCGATGGATAAACTTTGAACTTTCTTTTTGCTGCCGCTTTTCCTTCAGGACAGAGTTTCTTCCAAACAGTGTCCATACCCACACAATGACCGCAATCACAACTGAAACTTTTATTCATTTCTTGCCATTCAGGGTTAAAACTATATTCAGAGTCTGCTAATTCCATACTATTTGAAGGAGGAGAAGGTGGAGGTTCTATTCCAGTCCCTTCACAGAAACCACATTCTTCATCTGGATATGTTGGGTCAATTTCTAATCCACTACCAAAACAAAATTCACATATAGGGACATTTGGATATCTTGATTTATTACTCATTTTTTCACCTTGACCTTACGAAGTGTGCCTCGATTTTTAAAATGCCTAGCCCTATTACTACTTTGGTTTTCTAAAGTAAGTTTCCCACCTTGAGTATGACTGACATCTTTCCCATTACCTGAACCGTAAATCCCCCTGCGTCTTCGTTCACGATTCAAATCTACTCGATATTTCACTCTTTCAGGACTAGACTCGTATTTTTTATCATAGGCTAACTTATGTTGTCTGGCCGCTTCAGACATTTTTCTTTTTGGCGCTTTAATCAAAACCATTTTTTTAACTAATGGTCTAGTTGAACCGGGACCCGGAGGTAAAGGTGGTAAAATTCTAACTCTTGCTGCTTTTTTCTTTTTTGTTTTTCTAGCCCTTCTTATTGCGACTTGTGGATTATTCGTTTTGATTTTTTCAGGTGTGGCATCTATTACATGTTCTACATTCATAGTACCCGGACCATCACCTCTTCCAAATTTTTGTTGTGAACCCCTAAGCATTACGGTTTTTACTTGAGGGGTGCTATGTTTTTTATGAGGTCTTACAATACTCACAATAGTATTACCCTGTGAATGTCGTAATCCTTTCTCATTTACACCAAGAGGGTTTCTAAAAGAATCTAAATAATGAGTTCTAACTGCTACATGTCTAGGGGCATTTTTAGTATAATTACCTAAAGGACCCATAATACCAGCATCAACTAAACCCCGTATAGTTCTAGTTTTTACTTCGGAATTTTCATTTTCATCATGTACACGAAGAGGGTCACTTAATCTTTCAGAAGCATGTCCTGCAAAAAACTCCGGTGGTAGTCGTGAAATGTTAACTTCTGGAGGCTCTAAAAGGGTATTTTCATCTTTTAAGATATAATTCACCATTATATCAGAAAACATGCAACCCCCTCATTGTCTTCGAGCATTCATCATTTCTTCTATTTGCTGTGCTAAATAATCCGCTTCTGCTCTCATTTGTGAAGCACCGTGTGGGTCAGTAGCCATCATTTGTTGTGCTCTTGCGTCCATTTCGTGAACTTTTTGACGCATAGCCTGTAGATTTATTCCTTGAGCAGTACCAGCACTAACTCCCATTTGGTTGTAATCTTTCAAAAATTGAAATGCTTTTTTCATAGCATCGGGTGTTGCTGTGTCTTGTGGTGATTTAGGAGAGGGAGGGGTAACCGCAATTACTAAACTCATACCTTTCTTTTTCTTTTTACCGTCCATTTTTTCTTCACGCATACTTACATCTCCTTTTCTTGTATCATTCTTTTAACCATAGCCAATAATTTATCTCTTGGCATGTTTTCAAAATCATCTTCTGGAACTTCATCATAATCATCCAAAGGTGTCCCTGTTGGCTCATTGTCTTGACGCATTGCTTGTGAATGTAATCTTGCAGCAGCCATTTTATCTGCTTTTGGTGTATAAGGTGGGAAATCGTCAGGTCTATCGAAAGGTTGCTTTCGATGTCTGTCATCTACGGAGTCATACCATGCTTTTCTGAACAAAATCCATGACATTTCAAATGCATCCATTTTATCTACTCCTTGATACTCTAACTAAACCAGTTTGTTTACGCATTTTTGGTCTTTGAACTCCCCGCGCTACCTGTCTGGCATACTTCGCTTTGGTTTTTCGGGTTTTAACTTTCCGGGCTAATCGTTGAACTTTGGCCTTTGCTTGCTTTTTTGGTCGGTCAGAAATGTAACTTTTACCAGCATATCCAAATTGACCTTTTAAGAGGTCATCTATGATATCGGCAGGTTCAATCACAGTGTTCGAGACAAGCAGAACACTTTTACCATTTCGCTGATTGGGTGGTTTCAATGGGCTATGTTCTAGTCAAGGCTGCACCTGCTGTTGCTGCTGTACCTTTTGTTGCGAGAGCAGGTATGTCATATCTTCCTCTGGTTGCTAGAGAAGGTGGAAAACACGTAGTAGGTGGTGCAGCAAGAACTGTTGGTGGGGGTGCTATGACAACAACTGCCGCTAGTAGTGTACCAGCAATTGCATCAGGGGCAGGTAAAGTTGGGGTTTCAGGCGCAGCAAAAACCGGGGCTACATATGGGGTACCGTCTTTCGGGTTAGGAAGAATGTCAGGAAAAATTGGTAATCAACAATCTAATTTAACAGAAAAAGATGAAAGATACGGTCAATTAGCGGCTGAAACTCGTCAAATGCTAAGAGATAAGGCTTCTACGAATCCCACTCAGTTTTCCTGAAACATAAATGAAGGCTCTTTCAGCCATCGGAATATTAACAATTCCTTTTAGATACATTTCAGCAGCCTCTAATTTTGCAATATCTACAGATTGTTCAATTTCAATTCCGTAATCCGAAGCCCAGTCAATTAAATACCGAGTTGGTAAATTACCAAAACTGCCCGGAACAAAGGGACAACCACCTAAACCACCTAGTGAAGTATCAAACTCCCTAATACCGGATAAGTAGGCAGCATCCAGTAAATGTGAAAATTCAACCTTCCTACTACTAGGCTTGTGTAGGTGAATGGCTAAATTTGGCATAATTTCGCGGGCAATTTTTACCACCGTGGTAATTTCTTTTGGGGTTGCTACTCCTGTGGTGTCTGCAAGAACGACAGTTCCGGCGTTTTCTGCACCCCATTTTAGTATCTGCACAAAAAGCGATTCATCATAATCTTCGAAAGCAGAACCAAAAGCGCAGGAAATGTATAACCTTACTTGCTCAGGATAAACTTCTTCCAACGCAATTTCATATCTTTCTAATATTCTATCAATACTTGGGGTTCCTAAATTGCGAGTATTGAACTCTGGAGAAGGTGAAAGATAGATGTTGAAAAGATTTACACCCGCTTCTTTTGCCAAATCTAAACCTTTTGCGTTTGGTATTAATGCTGAAATGTGATTATTATCTTTGTTTATACCTTTTAAAACCAGTGCGGTATCTTTCATTTGGGGTACTAAAGATGGGTTTACAAAACTACCAACTTCTATTTTATCCAAACCTGCCGCAATCAACATATCAATCAGATATGCTTTTTGCTCTGCTGGAATTTCTTTAGAAATAGACTGTAAACCATCTCTAGGACCCACCTCATAAATTGTTATTGGGTCACTCATGGGGTATGCGAACTCACTGTTGTAAATTAGCATATCGCTGGAAAAGTAATCCAGCCTCCTCTTCTAATCGAGTATTACCACTCATCATCATCTTCAAAATCGTTGACATAACGATTTGCTTTTCTTCAACAGTGAAATTTGATTCCGGTGGGTACGCTTTTAGCACTTGCCAAGCCTCAGTAAAAGGTTCAGGAGTGGTACTCATCAGTAATAATCGCAGGTATGCTTTATAAATAAACCCGTCGTAGTCACGTTTTACATGGTTCATGAGGCTTTTAATGACCTTTTACGGGGACAAATACGCAAAACAATACGAAAATCAGTCATTTCACTTATGTTAGGGCTGATAATAGTAGGTATATTTGTATTAAGACCACTGCTGTAATACTTCTGGGGGTATTGAACCTTGGCGAACCCTACTCACACCACCTTGTAAATCACCATAATCTGGCTCTTGATGCTCCACATATTCAGGTAAATCTGCGGTTCTCATTCGCACAACTCCTACTTTTGAGGGGTCTTGCTTTGTTCTTCTTGCCCTTTCTTGTGCAAATCTTAGTGCCGCTTCTGGGTCTGTAGTTGTATAATTTACTAAATCTGCTGCTCTTAATGATTCAGGCACATATCTTTTTGAACGAGTTTTGGGACTTCCACCTCTTATTCCGTGTTGTAAAACACTAGGTAAATCTACGGTTCCGTGGTATTCATACGCTTTTTCTAAATTATGATATTCAGCATATTCAGGATTTAATTCATGTCGCCAAGGTTGCGTTTTATCATCATATGCATGGGTGTAATGTTCGTCACCAGTAATATTAGTTCTAATGTGGCCTGTTGAATGCGCCCCATCAATCACACCCCTATCAACCATTTTATCCCAAAAACCCGTCGCACCATGTTCTACATTTGTGACGTGTACTCCATCAAGAAGAAAACCATCATTATCAATAAAATAATCTTGACCTTCTTCAATAAAATCTTCAAGATATTTTCTTGCTTTACCTTGTCCTTTTACATCACTATTTAATTCAAAATTATCTATTTTTATCGAGTTCATAAAATCATCAGGATATATTGTACCTCTTGCATTACCATCTTCAGATTCCCACATGTACGGTTTTCCCATTTCTTCTAGGTTAGGTAACATTGTAAATCTATCATCTTGCCCTAGTGAATCAGAATAATTAGGCCAATTACCTTCTTCAAATGTGGAAGGCTCTTCATAAATCGGTGCTTTCAACACAGCCCACGCTTTATCGAAGGGCTTCATAAAAACCCTCCACCCTTTACTCTTCTTTTTGATTCTTCTAATTGTTCTCGCATCGTTAATTGCCTTTTAGGGGGCCAGTGTGTAACTCTTACAGGAAACTCAGTATCTCCATATCCAAGTCTTTGCATAGCGGCCATTCTATTTCTTCCATCATGTGAGTTTAGTCTATAATCACGGTCTTTCGGGTCTGTAATGTTTGGGTCATATTGAACCCATGGCATACCTAATCTTAATTTCTGATTATTTTCAATAGCCTGTTTTATTTTTTCCTCAAACCAACCTCCCAAATTAGGGTGTGAAGTTTTTGGTGTCCGGCTAAGATACTCGTTAGGAGTCATTTGCTGTATTTGGTCTCTTCTTTTATCTTCGGGGTATATTCCACCAAAAATCTCTTCATTATTATCATAATCTTCTCGATTCCCAGTTAGAAAATTAATATTAGATATTGGTGTCTCATAAATTGGTGCCTTGAGTATAGCCCATGCTTGGTCGAAGGGGTTCATTCGTCATACCCCCAGTCGTCACGCAGCACATCGGGTATCTCACTGCCCCTAGTGTATCTCAACTCCCTACCTTGGTTATCAATGGGAATCGCCTCGTCTAAGTACCTCGGCTCTATCGGCTCGAAACTGATGGTTGGCTTCGCTGCCGTCTTCATAGGCTCGAAGTCCATGTCGATGTATCGCTTACCGGGAGGTGCTATCTTAGAGCCGACTATCGCCACATTATCCGCATTCCTGCCAGTCTCTATGTCAAAGTCCTCCTTCGGCAATGTCATGAACCTGTCACCGAAGTACCGAGCAGCCAACGCCGGATGGGTTCTGCTGGAGTATGGGTTATCCCTCCTCATTCTCGCTAGTGCGTTGGAACTAGGACCATATCCATTCTGATGCATGAAAGTATAAAGTGCTTTATCCGTCGGATGATTCATTACATTTCTGAAAGCATCAGAGTCTTTTTCTCTCAAAACCCTCATCTCCTGCCTCGTCATGTCGGGAAAGCCCTGAACGTTCCACTGACTGGCATCTCTTGGGTAAAGGCCCTCTGAGAGCACTTCGTCGAGGAACTTCCTCGGTATTGCTCGATACGCCTTGAAGGGCCTAGACCCTCTACGGCCTTGCGGGTCGAACTCGACTGCCTTCAGTAGAGACCACGCTTGGTCGAAGGGGTTCATTCGTTTTCCTCCACCAGTGGTTTGCTCCCCCATTCAACAGCGTAGTCATTGGGAAGTCTTGTGAGATACTGAGGCGGAATCCCATGTGGGAAGAATCCCTCCTCCATCCAGTCCTCAGTTCCCTGTGTCACCGTTGGCTCGTCTAAATTATCAAACACCCCTTCACGCACTCCTAAGACCATCGGCTTCTGCTTATTACCTTGCCAATCTTTGTCATGAACAGCCTTAGCGTGGGCATATCGTCTAGCATTGTCATAATCATTGCTAACGTAAGCGCCCGTTCCATGAACGCCCCTTTTTGCCCGGAGTTTATCAGCCATGATTTTTTGTGCATTAGGAGCAGTAGTGCCGTGATAAAATGCAATATGCTCACCATAGGGGCTTGGTAAATCAGGATGAAACTCACCTAGCGTAGTCTGTCTCTTAATCAAGGCCCACGCTTGGTCGAAGGGGTTCATTCTCTATCTCTCCAATTACTTTCCCAAAACCTCTTCGCATCTTCGCTTTGATGCATGGAAGGCTCGATTTCTCGATTCGCCTTTTCTTGCAGGAGGCGTTCCATCAGTTGGTACATGGCCGTATTTATTCCCTGTCTTCTATTGGCCTCATTGACTCTTGCTCTATTCACCGCCACCCTTGAGCCATCATCGCCCTCATACCTCAAGTATGCATCTGCCACATTTTCACCTTCGGGATTATTTACCGATGCATCTATTCCGGGCGAAAATGGGTCGTTATAATCCCAAGCGGTCATGGGGAATCTCTTCCCACCCTCTTTGGGATTAACATAATCCACATTCACTATTCTGTTGTTGACATCATCATCTCGCTCTTGATACGAATCCCAATCAATGGGTGCTTTGAGTAGAGACCATGCTTGGTCGAAGGGGTTATTGCCAACCTGAAGGTCTTTTGTCATACGTGTTACCTCCTGTTGGTCTAGGTTTTGGAGGCATATTTTGCATATTTTTGCTAGCATCGGCGTTTCTAGCAATTAGCATGTCTCGTAAAGTCATAAAATTACCTGAACCGGGAGGATATTCGTGCATATCAATGGGGTCTGCTTTAAGAAAATCCCACGCCTTCCCAAAAATATCTCTTGGTATACGGGGTCTTGGTTTGTTAGGGTCTGCAAATCGTAGGTCACCCGGTCTAGGAGCACCACTTGGTCTTGGCATTTGAGGTACACCCTCTGCCATTATTGCAGCACGTTCAGCATCTTCCATTTCTGCTTGACGAGCCTCTTCGTCACCAAATTCAGGTTTTCCATATGGTGGTCCTAAATCTTCCCCATCATATTCAGGAAAACCCTCATCATCATATCTACTTGGGCCGGGCATAAAATCTCTAGTGTAATTTTTTGCTCCTACTCTATGAAGGTCTTCATCTATAAAACGTTGAGGAGACATATCAGGAAGATTTCTTGCTCTAATGTGTGGAGGTAAATTAGATATTCTGAAGTTTTGCTTCAATATCTGAAACGCTTCATCGAATGCTGTCATTGTTGACCCTCACCCATTTCACGAGCAAGCCTTTCTTTTTCCTCTCGATTCTTGCGCTGCCACTCAGATTCGTAAGAACTGACTTTGTTTCGGCGTCTTTCTAATTGCTCATCTGGAGTTAGTTCATTGTAATCCATCTGACTTACATCAACAGGCGTTCTTGTTTGCATTTGCGGCCTTTTGACATTCCGCATTCTAAAATCCCCACGACCCTTGAGAAAACTCATCGCCTTAGCCATAGGCATCATAGGGGACATGGACATATCACCACCATTGTTTTTCGGAGCCTTTTTACGAGATTTTTCGCCCATTTCCTTGGTTTTGTGGTGTGTAACGAGGGTTTTGGCCTCTTGATAATCCATTCCCAGATTTTGGATTAAGAAATCTATGAGTGCCTCAGCATCCAAATCTTTGTGGGAATAAGACTCTTGTGGCGGCTCATCTCCTCCCATCGGCATTTCGGTCATTTTGAGAACAGACCATGCTTTGCTGAATGCAGACACGATAAGTGGGAGGGTGGCTTATGTTATGAAATTTTTTCTAAAATTTTTTTGAGGCGTACCCCCAAAAACCCAAAAAAGCCGTTCTATGAAAAATTTTGTCGAGCGCTGTGTGGGACTAAAGAAGGCGCTAAAGGTTGCGCTAATCTAATGCCTCCGGCTAAGGGGGTGCGCTAAAGCGGTTTCTGGGCTGTTTTGGGGGGTAGGGTTTGGCGCTAAAGCCCCCGCTAAAGCCCCGCTAAACTTCACGTATGTGGGGGTGCGTTGGGGGTGGGTGTGTAGGTGCAAACAGGGGCGCAGTACAGCGTTTTCGCACCACGCCCTACCCCCACCACACCACACCACTGCGGTAGTATGTGTAACAACACTAATGTGTTTAACACAAAACGTTACCAAGCCACTACGCCTCCTTGACCCTCCCATCC
>Ga0222718_10000935_pt1 | contig 29647 bp, 43 predicted proteins | sample C33_27DmetaG_FD_165045 | JGI IMG/M metagenome (GOLD analysis project Ga0222718, IMG submission 165045) | Estuarine water microbial communities from San Francisco Bay, California, United States - C33_27D | ecosystem: Environmental > Aquatic > Marine > Unclassified | place: USA: California...
CTTGCTCGACCAATCCTTCGTCGCCCCTGCGTTGAGGTAGTCCGTGAGGGGGCTCATGGTGTAGGCCACCCCGTCGGAGGTGGTCAGCACCGCGTTGAACATCTTGAGCACTCCGTTGATGAAGTCGGTGATCTTGAGCTCTGGCATCCCGTCCTCGATCAAGATGGTCGCCCCTGTCTTGAGGGTCGGCCAGTCAATGAGGTCGTATACAAGGTCGGCTGTGAAGGCGAGCCCCTGCACCTCTGCCACTTGGAACTTGATCACATCGCCCTGCTGCAAGAACATGGTGAAGGTGTAGGTCTGCGAAGTGCCTGAAGATTGGACTGGAGCGTTCGGCGCGACTGCTCCGTTCTTCATTGTTCGGATGTTAAAAGATCGCCCTGAGGTGATGGATGTGAAGGCGAGCCTGAACGTATAGTCCCCAACGGTTGCCGCTGTGAACTCGCCCGTCGTGTGGTTGAATCTCACATCGTTGTCCGTGTTCTCGGTGAAGCCCGCAAGGTCGTTGTAAGATGTCCCCGCTGATATGTCCACAACGAGCTCCGCGTTCACCTCTGCGTCGTAGCCGTCGAGGAACTTGCCGACCTTCTCCATCCCCATCATGTAGAGGTTGTCGTCGTCGATGGAGGAGTCGAGCGTGAGGGTCTTGCTGATATGCGTGAAGCACTTGGTCAAGATGGTGCTCAATCGCACCGCAGGGCGTAGCTCTGCCGGGTGGATTGCTCCCTCATCTATGGCGATGCTGTTCTGCGCCATCTTTGCGGTCGAGTAGTTCCATGCCCCCTGCTCTCTGCTGCCGAAGTCAATGATCGGATAGCGCACATTTCCGCTCTCCAGAGTGCCGCCCCATGATGCCACGACGTTCGTGTAGGTCAGCGCGTGGTCGAGGTTCATGTTGATGTCTCGGAGGTAGTCATCCCCCCAGAGGGTGGTGAGCTGCTTGTTCCTTCCGTAGAAGTTCACCTCGTAGCTGTCGGGGATGTTGTTCTTCAGCGTGACATTCATCAGCTCGAGGACTCCCTCGAATATCTGCACGCCCTTGACGTTGATGGATGCCTCTGACTTGTTGTGTACAGGGTAGGGGTCATCGATGTCGAGGTTGTAAAAGTGCGTGAAGATGCCGTTGTTCGTGTCCGTCGCGGGGATGGTGAAGGGGCGGCTGAAGTCCGTCCGCGTCGCCCCGAGGTCGGTCAGGTCTTTAGCTTGCTTGACGAGGGTGATGTCTTCGCCCTTGTACAGGTCTGCGGTGACTCCTCCGATGATAAGGCTCACCCTGCTCATATCGTCACCAGATTCTTAAGGTCATTGGCCACGCGGAAGGCGAGGGTGTAGTTGACGAGCTTGTTGTTGATGTGCTTCTGCTTCGCCACGTCTCCGCTCGAGGGGATCAATGGAGTGATGTTCGTGCCATCGACGAGGAACACCTTCTCGCTCTGCATCATGTCGGTGATCATCTCCCAAATGTCCTCGGGCTGATAGCCCGTGTTGATAGTGATGCTCTCCTGTCCGTTGGCTTCGAAGATGCGCTCCGTGCCTTCGGTGTCGGTGTAGCTCACCGCGAGGGCTGCGGTCGTGAGGTAGCTGTTGTCGAACTCCCTCCGCTCGAAGGTCGCGCTGTCCTCCCGTGCCTTGAGGGCGGGGATGTAGTCATAAGCTCCGAAGCGATTTAGGAAGCCAATGAAGAACTGCGTGTATCTGTCAGCGCAGGCCACCTCGACGCTCATCCTCCGCTGCTCTGCTGCACCATCTTTGGCGATGATGGTGTAGGTGTCATTGTATTGCGTTGCGTAGCTGTAAACGCAGGAAAACGACTCGACCGTCCCGCTGTCTGCCACGATGTCCTGCCTCCTCTTCTCGAGGGTCTGGCCGTAGATGTCAGAGCCGAGGAGCACATGGACGAGGCTCTCGGTTGTTTCGGTGGTGTCCTTCCCTGTCATGTCGATGGCGTAGTCGATGCCGTGCTCCCCCTCGATGACGAGGTTGTCGATGGTGGCGGTCAGGAAGGAGGTCGTGAACTGGAGGCTGTTCGGGATGACGAGTCCGTCCACAAAGTTGCTCATCGTTGCCCTTGAGCTGTGGGTTGAGTTCACCCCCTGCGAATACTTGGTGAAGCCACGAACTGCGAGGCGCGTGCCCGAGTTCACAGGCGTGGCCGTGCTGTCGTCGCTCGTGTAGGTTGCAGTCACTTGCACCCACACCGCCCCCGTCGTGTTGTTGTTCACTTGGCTGCTGTTCGCATTGAGCAGCGCGTCGGGCTCTTCAAAGCCGAGCTGCGACCTGATGAGCTGACTGATGTCAAAGATGCCCACGCTGTTGCTGTCGGGCAGCTTGGTGAGGGTGTAGGTGGCCGTGCCGGGCTTGTCGCTTGGGTTGTCCCCCTCCCAGATGTACACCTCGAGCTTATACCTGAAGTTCGCCTCGTTGTATGCGCTGTCGCTGATGTGATAGATCACAGGGCTCAAGGCGTATATCGTGCCTCCGGGCTGTTGGTTGATCGTCATGCTGTCACTTGGTTTCTGATGTCCTCCTCGAAGGCTTCAATTATTTTCGCTTCATACTTGTCACGCGCCTGCTCCTCGGGCTCGCTGAAGAAGTGGGTGGGCTCGATGCCGAACCACTTGATCTTGCGATTCATCAGGAAGGCCATGCTCCTCATGTTGCTCTCCGTCTTCTCAATGAACTGCCCCGTCGTCAGGTCGCGGGGCTGTATGCGCTTTGACTTGATCCATTGATTGAGGCGTGGCGATTCAAGCCGTCCTCCGACCTTTTTCGTGGGCAGTCCCTTGCCTCCTCCGACTCCCTTCATAAATGGATATCGACCTCTGTCCAAGTAGAAGCCATAGCCCAGACTCTTGTAATGTACGCGAATGCCCTGCCCGTCCTCCTTCAGTTCGTAGCCGAGCGACTTCTCGAGCCTTCCCGATGCGGAGCTCTTGCGCTTGCCCTTCCTAAACTCGAAGCTCTGCGGCCTGCCGTCCTCCCACTTTGCCCGCACATTGATGCGCTCCCGCTTCTCGGTGAGGTTGCGCTTCGCTTGCTTGACAACGAAGTCGCCCATCTCTTCGAGCACCTCCTCGAGCCGTGGGAATTTAGCAGAGGCCATCGGTCGTTGTTGCGTTTGGTGCGGTGATGCTGATGGTCGCGCTCCACCCTGCGAGGCTGTTCGTCTGTGTCTCAAGGAAGCTCTGGAGCGTTACCCCTCCCTCGAGCTGAAGGTTGTCCGCGTGGCGATCTCCCCTCCTGAACTCATCGAGCCATATGTGGAAGGTGAGGGCGCAGTCGTTCAAGATGTCCTGTACGTTGTCCGTCCCGTGGAAGGAGACAGGCACATCCCGCACGTCATCCTTGTTAAAATCAACTTGGTCGAAGATGCTGATGTTGAAGCTCCACGTCGAGGTCGCTCCGTTCATGGTGCAGTTCTCCGGGGTGATGTGGGCGATGGGGTAGATGTTCTGTTTGTTCAGATCAACGTCCCCGAGGTTGCCGAAGGTGATGGTGTTCACCCTGCTCGTCGCCTCGATCGCCTGCCTGATCTGTCCGGTGATTCTGTAAAAATTAGCCATGTGCCTGCTTTAGTCTTCTTCGTTCGTATTCATCCCGGTCGCTCTCGTAAGCAAGCCAGAACAGCGCTCGATGAAGCGGTAGTGATGTGATGGAATCAGCTCTTGTAGGGTCTCCGTCGCAAAGCCGATGGATCGCTGCAAACCACCCCCACTTTTTGAGGAAGTTGTCGCCTCCGATGCCTCCATCACTTCGGGGCTCAAAGATTTCAGGATATGCATCGACAAATGAGTTCCGACTCGATAAAAAAAAAGCAAGGCTGCGATGGCCGTCCCTGCGCTCATCTTCTTGATCACCTCGCTGTCCCCGTCCGCGTTGTAGGGCTCGATCTCGTAGCGGTCGCCCATGCTCCTCACAATGGGGCGGTAAAGGATCGCCATGATCTTGTCGAGGCTCTCCATGTTGTACTGGTACTTCTCGAGGTCGATGAACTCCCCGAAGGTGATCTCGTCAAGGTTGGGGTGGAAGCCGTAGTCTTTGCCGAAGAGGCTGAAGGCTTGCGTGAACTCGGGCTCTCTGTTGAGCACCTCGAGTATCTGGGCGATGATGGCCTCGCGGTCTTTCACCTTCATGTCCATCGCGTCGAGCTCGTTGATGCCGCAGAAGTAGGCGAGGGCTTTCACTTGGATGAACTCCTCCTTCGCGTCGGTGTCGATCGCGCTGAACTTCATGTAAGCCTCGAGGGTGATGTCCTCCCACGAGGTGGGGACTATGACTTTAATCTCGCGCATTTGCACAGGGGTATGTGCAAAGATAGAATTTATCTGAGGTGATACTTCCCATGATTCGGCTTGCCCACCTTGCTGAAGATCGCGTATCTCGTCGCGTCGATGGCGTGGTTGAAGGCATCGACTGGCTTGTTCAGGTTGCGCCCGTCCTTATCCTTCGTCCACTTGTAGTTGCGCAGCTCCTTGATGAGGTTGGTGCTCGAGGGCTCGACGTGCAGCTTGAAGGTCTTCATGAGTTGGATGCCTGCGTTCACGCTGTCCTTGCCCTTGTCTGCGGGGCGCACATTCCACCCCATGCGTCGCAGCTCCTCGATGCTCTTGGGCTCTGCGCTGTCGCAGTAGATCGCGTCGCGTCTATCGATGTTCAGGTTCGCCAGTTCGCGCCCGATGTCTTGGTTTGTCATGTCGGTGCGGTAGATGCGTTCCCTGATCCAAACGTCATCCCCCTGCTGCCACACCTCAACGAACGCGGTCGGGTCGTTGGTGAATCCGAAGTCCATGCCCATGCTCATCAGCTTCGCCTCCTTCGGGATCTCCCTCTCGTCGAAGGTGAATACATTGTCTCTGCTGATTGCCCTCTCTCCGAGGCCGTACACTTGCCACGCTTGGGGATCGGTCTCCTTGAGGCGTTCGATGCGCTGAATGGTGAGGGCATCGAGGAAGGGGTTGTTTCGGTATGTGCTCTTAATGAAGTGGGCGCGGGGGATCACATCCTCATACAGCCAGTGATATTCGTCGGACGGGTTGAAGTCAATGTATATCTGCTCGGTCGTTCGGAGCTCGAGCTGAAGGAAGTCCTCCTTCGCCAATTCGTTCGCCTCGTTGCAGAATAGGATGTGTCTCTTCGCTCCGCGTTTCTTCTGGGGGTCGTCCATCCCCATGAACTCGAAGCGGTTGCCATTGATGAAGTAGATGTTGTCGCTCTTGTTGTGGAGGCTTTGGTCGTACATTCCTGCCTTCTCCAGTATCTCGAAGAAGTCGCGCATCGCTGTGGAGCGTAAGCTCTTGAGGGTCTTCCTTGCGATGGTGAACGTCTTGCCTGTTGTCTGGTGCGCTTTGATGATGAGCACCTGAAGGATCGAGTACGTCTTCCCCGATCGGCTGCCGCCCTGATTGACGACGATGGATTCGGTGGCCTCGAGGTTCTTTCTGAACAGGCCGGACGTCTCAAGGCGTGCTTTCAAAAGTCATCCGCCTCTTTGATGACGATCTCAATCTCGTCAATCTTGGACACCTCCTGCTGTATCTGCTGAAGGGGTTGGCCGTATGCTGAATCGAGCAGGGCTTTGTACGCTGCAACATCTCCGTCCCTTGCCTTCTTGATGATGGCGAGCGTCATGATGTCCTGCTGCTCCAGCTTCTCCTTCTCCCCTGTGATGGGATTCGTGATGTACTGCGTCACCTCGAGCCACTCGCGGGCGATGGTGCTGCGGTTGCGTGAGCCCTTTGGCCTTCCGTTGGGGTTTCGCACTTCGCCTTTTTTGGCGGGTCGGAGGTTTTCGGGGTTGGGCATGCGTCTAATTAGTTTCTAAATTCTTGACCTCGTAGGGTTGGCCGTTGCGCTTGATCTGGAGCGAGGGGTCGAGCTTGTGCATCCTGTCCACGATCACTTGGCAGTATTTCGGATCGAGCTCCATGCCGTAGCACTTGCGCCCGAGCTGATGAGCTGCCACCATTGTCGTGCCTGTGCCCATGAAACAATCGACCACGCCTTCACTCTTGTCCATTAGTTGAGAGATAACGAACTCTGGGAGATGTATCGGGAAGGTCGCAGCGTGAACGCCTGAAAATTCGTTTTGCCTTTGCGGGGGTGCTGCGTAGACGTTGCTGATTGTTCCCCTCCAAGATGACAAGGGGATCGTTCTGGAGTTGTTGCTTGAATTGAAAACAACGAGCCACTCAAAAGTCGAAGAGCAAACACCTGAAGCCATCGCGGGGGCTGCGTGTCCTTTGTCCCATGTCAATATATCGACGAGCGAGTCCTTCCATTGATGGAGCCAGTCGATGATGAGCGTCTTGTTGTTTGCAAGTGGTTGCACGTTGTAGCAGACTCCATCCGTAAACATGAGCGCGTTGGATAGTGTCTCACTTATTAGATCGGGGTAGTTCGTGCTGTCGTCTTGATACTCCTCGTAGAAGTTGCCCTTCTCTGATGCTGATCTGTTCCCTGTGAGTTTTGCAGATGCCCCTGCATTGTATGGCGGGGAGGTGAAGCAGATGCTCTTGTCTTTGATCTCGAGCTTTTCCCAGAGCTTTGAGTCGGTCGAATCCCCACACAGCAGGCGGTGCTCTCCTATCTCGAAGAGGTCGCCCGGTACGATGTCGGTCTTGATCTCGTCGGGGACATCGAAGTCGTCCTCCTCTGCCTCGAGCACTTCCTGCATCTCCTCGAAGCCCGGAATGTCGAGCCCCCAGTCTTGCAGCTCCTCCTCGTTCCACTCGTTGGCGAGGGCATCCCAGTCCCACTCCCCGAATCCGACGTTGTCCTTGATGATGAACTGCCGCTGCTTGACTTCATCCCATGATGCGATGTACACGGGAGCTTCTTCGACCCCTGCCTCGCGGAGTGCCTTCAGCCTCATGTTGCCACCAAGCACCACCATGTCGGGGTTCACCACTACCGGGCGAGCCTCGAGCATCTCGGGGAACTCCTTGATGGACTTCACGAGCTTCTTGAACTTCTCGTCCCTGATCACCCTCGGGTTGTTGGGGTTCGCTTTAAGCGTCTTTAGTGGTCGTCTTTCCATATGTGTCAAAAATGCGGTCGATGTCTCTGATCCACTCGTTCCACTTCTTGGGCGAACAGGTGCAGGGCTTTGTGAACTTGTGGTGAAACAGGTCGGAGTGCATCCGCGCCACCATCTCCTGCTCGGGGGAGGTGATCTTCTGCCCTCTGTTCTCCTTGAAATCCTGCCAGACGGAGTGCTGTGCTCTGTTCATGCAGGCGGGCTTCTGGTAGGGGAACATCTCGTTCAGAATCTCCTTGCGCTTGTCACAGCCGCAGTCGATGCCCGTGGCCTTCGTGAATCGTTTGATCACCTGCTTAATCCCCGTCGCCTCCGTGATTTTTTCGATAGTATCTCCGAGTCCGGTTGGTTTGTTATCCATGCTTTTCTGCTTGTGAAAAAATAGTCAATGGCTTCCGTCTTCTTCCCCTCTTCGATGAGGTCGTGGAGGTGGTGCACCCTTGACAGCTCAAAGTTATCAATTCGGGAGCGAACGTGTTCCTTGAACTCCTCGAATGAGATCGGTGCGCCCGAGTTCGCGATGCGCCTGATCTTGTACTCCTCCGCCGTGAACATCTTCCAGAACTTGCGGGCGGTCTTCGCGCAGATGAGGTATGCCTGCATCTTGTTGGCCTCCTCCCTTGCGTAGAAGTCCAGACGCTTGCCGATGGGTTGCTCTCTGTCGAATATCGCCACTTATACCTTTTTCATCTCGTAGAGAAATTGGAGCATCTCCACGCCCCACCCGTGCTCGTCGTATGCTTCATTGGCCTTGTCCACGAAGTCGCGCCATTGCTGCGCGTCGCCTGTCACTATCTCGTACCTGAACGCGCTGACGAGCTTGTCGAACTTGTGCTTGTACTTCGCCTCCGTCTTCATCAGATCGTCGTGGAGGTTGCGGTAGTGGATGATCGTCGCGTGGTCTTTGTTCAGGAAGCGGGCGATCTCGGAGAGCGTGAGCCCTTCCTTCAGGAGGAGCTTGCTGATCATCATCCGCGCCTCGACGATGTGCCTCTTCCTTGTCTTCATCACCACCTCCTCGGGCGGGATGTCGTCCTGCTCGCACTTTACCCGGAGGGCAAAGTGAAAGAGCTGCTTGTCTGTGAACTTTTCGCTGATGTTCATGTGTTGCTGTGTTGGTTTAGGTAATCGCTGACAATGTTCTGGAAGTCCTCGACTGATCTGGCGAGGGCGTAAATATAGCCATGAGCCTCGACATGGGTCTGCCATGCCTTCTGGTTGTCGGTCTGCCTGCCCTTTGGTGTCTTCATTTCGATACAGAGGCCGTGGAAGTCGTGCGAGGGGATCAGTAGGATGAGGTCAGATACTCCGGCCACCACGCCCTCGAGCTTCATGCGTTTGGCGGTGGCGAGGTTTCGATATCCTCCATTCGGGACAGAGAAGAGGAGCTTGCGATGCTGCGGGTACTGCATCCGAAACCATTTCACGCAGGCCATCTGAAGGCGGCTTTCATCTTGCTTCATACCGGCGACACCTTTGACAGGTAGCACTTCCGAAAGTAGCCCTCCACGATGTGGCGCATCGTTGCCACCCTGATCCACTCCTCGGCCTTCGTCGGCTCGATCTTCGCTGCCTTCAGTTCGTCCATCCTTTTGCGTGCTGAATTTCGCAGTATTGGGTTGCTGATGCAGTTGGCCGTGTCCTCCATCTCCTTCTCGATCGTGTCCTTGAGTGCCTGCCACTTCTCGATCGTGGTCATGTCGATCTTGCCCATCTTCTCGAGGTGGTGATATAATCGCTCCGCACCATACAGCTCCCCTCCGATGTTGAAGCGGTCGAAGGCTTTGGTGATGAACTCCTCCCGGTCAAATGTCTCCTGCGGGAGTGCCTTCTCTGGCTTGATGCTGTGGTCGAATGCCTTCACCCTGATCTCCTTCATGTAGGTCTCGAGCCATTGGGCGAGGGTGCGGGAGCTGAAGAGGTGCTCCTCGTTCCTTCGTGCCCCCTCTCGGAAGGCGATGCTTACCTCCTCGATCGTCAAGATGCGGTACTTCGTGCGGAGGTCGTTGGCAATGTCCTCGACGGCTATCTTCAGCACGTCGGGGTCGATCTGTTTTCTGCCCAGTCTGTTCAGGGCTTTCTTCACCTCATCGCGCAGGAACGCCCCGAGGTCGTCATCGTTCAGGGAGCTCATCTGCTGCCCTTGTTTGGCCGCTACGATGTCAGCGGTGAGTGGTGCAAGTTGGTTCATGTTTGGCTTTTTATGTATTTCAATTTCATCAGCTTGACATCTGCTATGTAACGCGCCTGAGTGCTTGACATCTCGCGGATGATGAACTTGAGGTTGTGCTCCTCCGTGCGCAGGTCTTCGGGCGACAATGTACGCAGCCAATTTTGGTATGTGTCTAAGCTCATATATCTGCGACGTTTATCATGTTGGTGCTGTTCTCTTCTTCCTTTGGTTCGACGAAGCCCCTCCACCCGTGCGCCATTGTATGGTGGAGGATGGCGATGGCTTTCTTCTCCTGACTGCCGGACATCTTGCCGAGCTCGGTGAGTGCTGCCTGCTCCGAGGCGGGGCTTTTGTAGGTGAAGCGGTGCTGCTGTTTGCGGTACTGCTTCCAGAGCTGCCATTGAGCCTTGAAGGTGTCAGTCTCAAAAGGCAAGAAAACTTGTTTTTCTTCTTTACTCTCCTCCTCTTCTCTCTTCTCTTCTCTTCTCTTCTGTTGGTAAGGGGTAACCTCCACCCCTTGGCAAGGGGGTTCAGCACCCCCTTCGTAAGGGATGCCCATCTTGTCGCACCACCCCCTGCGGGAGGGCTCGAGCGTTCCCTTCATTCCTTGCCAGATTGCTGTCTCGATCCAGTCCTCGAGGTTGCTCGGCTCGCATCCATCGAAGGCGAACGCTGCGATCGCGTCGAACATCCGCAGACGCTTATCATCTGGCAGCTCTTGCAGTGTCTTGTAGTAGCTTCTCAGGAAGCTGAACGCCTTGCGCTCTTCTGTCTTGTCGTCTTTCATTTTAGTCCAAAAAAGAAGCCCCACAACTTCAGCACGCCTTCGACCTCGCGCCTCCATTGTAGAGCTTAATTAGTACCTCATGCGTCCGTATAGTCGAAGGGGACACAGGTCAAAGATACTACTTCACCCGCCTGATAGCCACGCGATACCGGAAAGAATTGCTCGGATATGGGTGCAGCGGGAGGATCGGAAACCACTCCCCCGCCCTGCGCGTCATCATGTACGCCTTCACGGGGATGTCGTTTGATGCGCTTGCCTTCTCCTCGCGGACGTTCATGTGCATCTTGTTGTTATCCTCGAGCGTTCGGGCTGTCTCCAGAACGTTGCCTTCTTGGAATATCCTGAAGCAGATGTCTTGACACCTGCCCCTTCCTTGCCATCCGACGATCGGCTTGTATTTGTAGGCTCTCTTCTTGCTCATGTAGGCCTCCTTCATGTCGTCGGGGAAGTAGATGAGCACCTCCACCTCGCGGGCGAAGAGGAGCTTGCGGAAGATGTACCACAGGCCTCCGATGTTGCAGAACTTGCGCTCGGCTTTTTGTCTGATCTCAATCACGGTCTGCGTCTTTGTAGATGTCACGAATATCAGCGGCCATACTCCTGACCTCCTTCGCAAAGAAGAAGATCACGCAGCACAGGGCGATGGTCAAAAGGATCGGCTGAATCATATCTCGAAGAGGTTTGCAAATTCAACGAAGTCGAAGCGCACGTCTCCCCCCTTGATGATCTGCCAGACCATGACAGCCTCGAGGATGGTCAGGTGCATAGCGAAGGAGTGGGTGCGCAGGGCAGGGAGCACGATGGTGCTGTTCTCGCTCTTCTCGACCTTCTGTCGGTCGGTGTCCGAGAGCTTGGACATGAGTGAGCGCCTGATCATGACTTCCGTGCTTTAGAGATGAAGATGCTCTCCTTGCCGGGCGTGTAGTCGGCAGGCGGTACGATCTCGCCCGTCTCTGGGTCGATCACCTCGCTGCCCTTCAGGTGGAGCTTGTGCGCTTGCTTGCGCAGTTCCTCCGCATCCTTGAGCTGCTGCTTGAGTTCCGCGTGAGCGTCGTCGGTGAACTTCCACCGCCCCGCGCTGCTGCGTGATTCGATGACGACGTCGCCTTGCTCGATCCTTCCGTTGTAACTCGACAGCTCCTGAAGAGCGAGGGGTTCGATCTGCTTCATGCACTCCTTCGCGATCTTCTCGATGTTGCGGAAGGAGAGGAACGCCTGAAGTGCGCTCTCGTTGCCCTCCTCAATCTCGGTGACCATGTTGGCCATCACTTCCTCGTATGTGTTTGGTTGGCTCATTGCTCGTCGGTTTTCAGGTTCAACTCCATCGACTGCGCCTGCGCCTTCTCCTTCCTCTCTGCCTCCATCAACTTGTACAGCGCAGGGATAGCGGAGCGCATGAAGTTGTAGGGCGTGAGCTCGTAGAACTCGGCCATCTCTTCGACCATTGACTTCTCGACCTTCGAGAGTAACACATTGAACTGCTCCGTCCTCTTGGTCGGGCTGTCCATCAATTTTGAAAGGTGTTTCATTTCTTTCTTTTTGGGTTGGTTGACTTGTTTGGCCTGTTGGCCTTGTTCTTTTTCAGACTCCATTGCAAATACTGGTAGTCCTCATCATTGCGAGAGGCCTGCGCCTCCCGCTCTTTGATGAATAGCTCGCGGCTCGCCCCCATTACTTCGCAGCTTTGAATGGATCGTCTCCTGTGAAGAGCGCGTGAACGTCCGGGAAGTTGGTGTTCATCGCCTCCTCGACCTTCTTCGTCATCGCCTTGTGTGGCAGGGCGGTGAGGGCGTAGGATGTTTCGAGCCCTGCTCCGGTGCGCGCGATCTTGAGGTCGTAGGTGTTGGGGTGTCCCCAGTCCTCGTCCGTGGCGTAGTTGCGCAGGGAGTCGAGGATGCTCTTCTGTGTGATCTCCCACACCTCTGACTGCTCTGTCTCGTAGTTCCATACGACCAAAGCCCAGAAGTACTTTGCCTTGTCGCCCTCGCGGAAGTCGAAGCCTGCGGGCTCGTCCTCTCCGTTGCGCCACCTGATGGGCTTGTTGTCGTTTGACCACCGCACGAAGCCGTCGATGATCTGAAGAGATAGGACGCGGAGCTTGAGGGTCTCGCCCTCCTTGACTTTGGTGTAGCGTCCTTTTGAGGATGGCATCTTGTGCCCCTCTGGGATGAATGAAAAGTTGCTCATGTGTTGGTTGTTTGAGCGTTGTGATCCGATTGAAGGCTCGGGTCGTCGCCTGTCTTGTCAATGTCTTCGAAGCAGTTGTAAACCGCGACAATGCCGTCACCGATGGAGTGCCGCCCGTCTCCCAAGTAGCGGACGATGTCGATCACATCGCCAAAGGGTACATGGATGAGGAGGGTGTGCTGTCGGAGTATTTTAACGAGGCCGTCCTGCACGAATGGCATCTCCTTCTTGAGTTCTTGCAGGCGTTTGCGCTGCTCTGGCCGTAGCCTTTCGAATAGTGTTTTCATGGTGTTGGTGTTTGAGGTAAAAAAAGAGAAAGCCCCCGAGGTGGGGGCTTGTTATAATCTTACAGGCAGAATGTTTCTACGCTTTCGAAAGTTCTGCATCCGTTGTCTCCCGAGATTTTCAGCTCGTAAACTCCATAATCATTGTTGATGCTAACACTGCCGCCTTCGTAAGCTTCGACGTCGTGGCAAATATCTGTGCAGTGGTGACGGAAGAATCCCATGATAGTCTTACCGACCTTATGCGACCAGCTGTCAATGTCAATTGTGAGAACTTTTTCTGTGCCGTTTGTTGGGATGATAAAAGTAATTGAGTTCATGTCGTTGGTTTTTGTTGTTTGTTTCTGTTTGACAAGTCAAATATAAAACCTTTTTCAACACTACCAAACAAAAAAAGAAAAAAGTTTACGCCCCGAGGAAGCGGTCGATCGCTCGCTGCACAATCTTGAAAGCGAACAGCCCTGCCAACAGCCACGCGATGATGGTCTGCCACGTCGGTCGCGGCTTGTACTGAATGACTGGAGGAAGCTCCACCTCCTCAACGACGCGGATCGTGTCGGTCATGCACATACCATCAACCACCAGAGTGTCGTGTATGCGCTTTATCTTGATTCTGAGACGTTCTTTTTCGATTGTGATGGTATCCACCGGAAGAGACACAAACGTCGTCTCTGCGCGAATTTCCTCGATGACGATGGTCGTATCCACGATCTCCACCTCTGGCGGTTGCATGATGCTCGGGTCTTTTGAGATGGCTCTCTTCAAGTGCCAGTTCGCGGAGCAGGAGGTGAGCGACAGGATGCAGATGGCCGTGATAAGGATCAGCACCTTGATGATGTCGCTGTCGGGGCGTTTAAGGGCGTTAGGCGTATGCAGGCGGTATCTGGAAGTAGAGAACCTTGTCATCGTCGGGGGCAAATTGGTGCAGGCAAAAGTACACAAGGAAGAGACTCCCATCCTCGTAGACCTGATAACAAGGATTCATTTTTTAGGGGTGCAGAGTGTCCCCCTTGACGATGTAGATGGTGTCGTGGTGGATGTGCTTCTCGATGTCGCGCTCAAGGGTCGGGAGGAAGAAACGCACCTCAATCCACGCGAACATGGAGAAGGCAAGCAGGGCGATGACCACCCATTGAATCAACTCCCCGATGAACTTGGCCTTGTTCACTTGGTGACCTTATCGAAAAACTTGTGGTAGAACGCCTCCACCATCTTCAGGCCACCAAAGCCCACGATGAAGGCCGTGCCGTATTGGGAAGAGCCTGTGAGATTCAGCCAATCAATCAGAACAGGAGCGAGGTAGTTGGCCGACATTGTGCCGGTGATGACGGAGAGGAGCTGCTCCTTCAGGTCGCGCTTCTTCTTGATGGTGATCAGGCTGCCGAAGAATCCCCCGATCATCAGCCCGATGTTGATGCCTATCTCGTCCAGATCAAATTTCATCTTTTCCGATTGTGGTAATCTTCATTGCAAATTTACGAGGCAAAGCCCGCAGCATCTTGGTGATTGTGTTGCGGGAGTTGTACACATCGAGGTGGCCGTCGTTGTTTATATCCTTAAGACCCTCACCCACAAGGATGCAGCCGTGGGTATCTCTGTAATAATTTCCGGTATGGATGAGTATCTGCGAACGGCTGCCCGTTTCTTGCAGCCAAAACGACTGCCCGAACTTGGGGCTGATGTGTTTGATGACTGGATAAATACCGCCCGGGATTCTTGAGATGTTGCGCTCGTTGTTTCGCCACGGCAGCTCCAGAGTTTTGGCGACCTCGATGCCGTTGCGGTCTTCGAGCCGTCCTGTCGTCTGCCACTCGTCCTCCTTCTCCCGAATGAGGTGGAGGCGTATCTCGTCTTTTTTAGCTGCCACTTGTGATGGTGTTGAGCTCCGTCTGCGTGAGGGCGGTGTCCCATAGGGCGAAGACCTTGATCTCGTCCGTGTCGTCGCTGCTCTTGCCTGTGATGCGAATCTCGTCGAACTTGTCCGCGTCGTTCCACTCGGTGATGCTGTGCGTCTTAGTTGCTCCGTTCTGGCTGATCAGGATCGTCGGGGTCGCGCTTGCTGCTGTGCCTGCTCCACTCCAAGAGACCGCTATCCTTGTCACGATGTGCGTGCCGTCGCTGTCGAAGATCGTCCCGTCCGAGGAGACCACCGAGCCCCCCTGCACGACGCTGAAGCCTGTGTTGAGGGTTCTGATGCGGTTGTTGTTGAAGTCGCTGCTCAAGCCGATGTCAATGAATCCTGTCACGCTGTCGGGTAGCTTGCCCTCGATCATCAGCGTCCCGGCCGTTCCCGTCAAGATTCCCTTCGTCACGATGCTGCCGAGGGTGAAGGTGGCCGCTGCTGTGCTGTTCTCCACGCGGAAGGAGGGGCACGTCTCGGGGTCGCCCGCTGTGCCGTAGTGGAGGGCGGGGACGTTGGTGGCGATGCCTGTCTCCGTCGTGCCGTCGCTCTTCGTGCGTGAGGAGGTTGCTGCTCTGGCGAAGGTGAAGTCTCCGTCTCCGTCCGTCGGTATTACGCTGTATGCTTTTGCTGATTTGAATGCTGAAGCGACGAGCAACAAGCTCGCGGAGTCGAAAAGGTTCGCCATGTTTTAGAGTTCTACCTCGGGCGTCCAGTCGTCCGAGAGCTGAACTTCAAAGATAAGATTTGATTCCTCTTGTGGCTCGATCGAGTTGTTCGCAGCGATCGCCCACTTGCTCCCGTCAGGGTGTTGGCGTGGGTTCGCCCAGTTGGAAGTGATAGACCCTTTGTACGCCTTGGCCTCGTTGACCTTGGCGTTGTAGGCTTCAACCTCCTCAAGTGTTCCGATGTACCAACTCATACGATGTCGAAATAAGTGTCGATGTTCGTTTCAATGCCCGTGCGGTTGCTTGATTGGTCGGATGCAAAAAAGATAAATTCAAAGAACTTCCCTTTGTATGGAAAAGCACCCCCTCCCCTATTAAAGAGCGTCAAAGCGTCCACCGTTGAACCACTCCTTACCGCATTGTTTGAGGTTTGTTGTGTTCCGTTAATATAAAATCCGTTTGTCTCCGACAAGATGGAGTTCAGGTAAATGTCATCTACCGCCACGCCCGTAGCGTTTCCGAAGTCGTAGTTTGTTGCTCCTCGGATGTCAATTCCGAATGTACCTGCTCCCCCTCTTCCGAGCGTGTCGTGGATGCGGTGTGAGCTTGTCCCGTTGCCAATCTCGAAGGTGATTTGGTTGGCAGTTGTTCCATCGGTCTTTAAAGCATATGTGCTGAAAATTGCAACATCTCCAACGGTGTCAATGACATCCAACGCTTGCAGCATTGTGTCCGCTCCGATGTCCCCGTCTAAACATGGATAGCCGTCTATTGTTACCAATGTCCCCCCACTCACTACCAAAGGCTGCTCGGATTCGGTCGCGTTGGTCGCATCGTTGCCGTTGCCTGATTGGTCGTAGAAGGTTGTGACCGCTCCGTTGTCTGTGCCTCCCGTTCCTACAAATGCAAGCAGAGCCGTAGTGTCAAGGTCTCCGTTCGCATCGAATCCTATATCTTGCTCGGTGTCATCAGATGACCTCCGCACCCGTATGGCGTTGGTTTCCTCTGCGGTCGTGAATTGCCTCAATGAGTAGTAAGCACTCACGCGCCCGAAGTTGTCACCGAATTGAGCATTCGCAACAGGTGGATCGGTCGGGCCTACTGCGAACGTCGTCTTGATGTAGTCGCCTGCTGCTGCTCCCTCGTTCAACATCGCCCCCCAGAAGTAGATGCTCTGCGCAGCTCCTGCCGATGCGTTCTGGATGCGCATCCAATAAGTGCCACTGCTTGCAGCGGTGAAGGTCATCGTCGCCCTGCCTGTTGTTGCATCCCATGAAGTGGGTGCTGTCTCGTTTTCCCTTGCCCCGCTTCCTGCGGTGTTGTCGTAGTATGACAGCCTGAAAGATTGAGGCGATCCACCCGTTGCCTTCGCCCATACGCTGAAGGTGTACTCCGTGCCCGCGACCAATGTGACGAGCTGCTCGATGCGGCTCTGCTTGTTGGCTGTGAAGGCCACGCTCTCCGCTGTTGTCTCTCCTCCTATTGGCGCGACCTCATCGTCCGCAGTTACCGAGCTGATGAGCCTCTGAATCCATTGGCCGTCCTGCGCCTTGTTGAGCTCTTCAGAGCCGAGCAAAAGGTTCTGCTCCGCAAAGCCCGGAGGTGCGCTGTCAATCTTCAGAGAGTTGGCGCTCCAGTCCTCGTCCCCCCACCATGTGGACTTGTATATCTCTCCCCAGTTGTTTGAATTCGCCATATCAGTAGACCCAACGATTTGACCTGCGTGAATGATTCGGATGCATACCATCCTCCTGCGCTGCCGTGTACTCCGGGAAGCGCGTCGGATAGTATTCGAGGTGATCCACGAGCCGCCTCTTGTAGTGGTCGCCCACATCCGTCTGCTTGGTGATGAGCGCCTGAAGCTCGTCGATGGAGGGCGTGCTTGCGTTCTCTGACTGATGCCTGAACACCCCCGCGTTGCTCACCTCGTAGGCGTGGAACTGGTAGAACTCCGCAGCGGCCAGATGGATGAGGCAGGGCTGCACGAACTCGGTCAGCAGCGTCGAGTAGTTGCCCGCCAATGTGCTGCCGCTGATGTCGCTCTGGAGCTTCTCGTAGAGCTTCGTCCCGAGGATGGGGAGGATGTGGATGTCCTGCGCCACCTTGATGTGCGGGATGATTTTATCGGTGTCCACGTTGCCACCTATCAGCGTGTAGCGGATCAGGTCTTCGCGTTGTATGAATAGAACGTCGCTCATCGTCTCCCTTGGTTTGGCATATCAATCGGGCGCGTCTTTGCATCATCGTAGCCTGCGGGGTTCATGTTTTGAACGCCTGCGCTCTTCGCTGTGCCCTCGCTTGTGCGCTTGTAGTTGTCCTCGATGTCGCGCCTCGTTGTTCCCTTCTCGCTCTCGTCGAGTGGCTTGACCTTGCCGCCCACTTGCTTGCGCTTGAAGATCATCCTAAACCAACGATGGTGACAATTGACGCCCCCTTTGAAGCGCCAGATGCTGTAGCTGCTCGATCCTTTCGGTGCGAACTCGGAGTTCACTCCTGCGCTGCTCATCTTCTCGATGTCTTCGCGTCGGTAGTATACGCCCTGCCCTGCGTTGGCGACCATGTTTTTGCAAAATGTCCGGCTGTTGTCTTTGGTTTTCTTTGGGTCGTAGCGGTAGCGGATTTTGTAGACGCCCCCATCGTGGCGGCTCTTCTCTTCCGGGTCGCTGAACCTCTTGAAGAATTTGAACACCTCCCCGTCGGGTTCGTCGGGGTCTGTCACCTCCTCCTCATGGACGAGCTCCCACTCGTCGAGGTCTACCTTGTCGCCCTTGTCCTCGAGGTACTTGAGCCATGCCTCCTCCGCTGTATCGCTGAAGTGAGGGGCTTCGATGGATAGCTTCACGCCTTGCTCTGCGAACAGCTTCTCGACGCTCTCCTCGTTGAATCCGAGCATGGAGATGAGGAGCGTGCTCGCTTGCTGTGCTGTCAGCTCTCCGATTTTCACCTTCGCGATGATGTCTATCGCAGAGCTTACCTGTATACCTGTGTATGATTGTCCCACTTCTGCACCTTGCTCGCCCATCACAGGGTTGAGGTCAATGAAGTTGAGCTCGATGTCGAGGCCGTTGTGCTTGATTATCCTCTCGGCCGCCTCGGTGATGAGTTGCCTGAAGGGTTTGATGACAGAGTTCGCAAAAAGCTCATACGCGACTTGTAGTTCCTCCGCGTTGTTGCCGAGCCCTGTGTTGTCCTTGATGCCCAAAAGCATCGGAGAAGTGATCCTATGCGCCACCATGACCTTCCTGATGCACTCGTCCGAAAGGAACTGGTACTGATTGTGCGCATCGGATAGCTGCACCGCCTCAATCGTTGCCGCGTTGTCTGGGCTGTCATTGAATGCGATGATGGCCTTGCCGCTGTTCGAACTCCCTCCCCACTTCGCGAGGATGTCGCGCTCGATCTCGAACTGCTCCTCGACGGGTGGGACTCCGTTGTTGAAGTTGATCATCATCGAAGGGGCGAGGCCGTTCTTGATGTTGTTCAGGTGGTAGTTCGCGATCTCCCCCTCGAGCTCCGCGTATTGCAGCCCTCCTTGATAGTCCACAGGGCTGAAGTAAACAGACCCGGGGCTGTATGATTCAACGCTCAAGATGGCCACGTCGTCGCCTGCTGCCTGATGCCCGAAGGCGGGGAAGGCTTGAGGGGCGAACTTGGGGCTCTTCGCCTTGCTCCAGTCGTTGCTAAAGTAGAAGGTGTCCACCTCTCCCTCGTCGTTCACCTTCGCAGGGCGCAGGTAGTTGCGGGGGATGTGAAAAGCTCCGACCACCTGACCCTTGTCGAGGGTGAGCTGAAAGGATGCGTGGCCGAAGAGCTTGAGGTCGTGGCATACACGACGAACATCCTCCGCTTGGAATATCTTGATGAAGTTCACATACGCCTCGAGGCTGCTCCCCTCTGCTGCCTCCATGCCCTCGCCATAGATGAGGTCGGAGATGCCTTGAATCGCTGCGTTGTTCGTTGGCGAAGAGTGGAAGAGGTCGATCAGGTACTGGTAGAAGTTGTTGTCCTCTCCGTACTCGACCCACGCATTGCGGGGCTTCTCGCTCACCTTCGGGGAGGTGTAGCTTGCCAGCTTTAATATCTTTAAATTGTCACCCATTTCGCTGTATTGTCGAGCGGTTGCTGCGTCATCGGCTGCTTGTCGTAGACGCTGAAGTCTTGGAGGTCGGTGCTGTTTGTACAGAACACCTTGCCCCGATAAATCTCATTCAATATCTCCCCGCTGCTCATGTACGAAGTTACGAGTTCATTGGCCTGCCTTCTCGTCTTGCTCGTGTAAGGGTCAACAAGATTTGAAACGCACTGGAAGACGCTCTCCTCCCATCCCTCTGCCGCCTCGAGGTCGTCCGTCACCCTCTTCCGGTAGATGGTCGGCTCGTCGAGGGCTGACATGGTAGAAGACAAAGCCCCAGAGGGCAGCCTGAACACCCGGAGGTAGTAGTACAAATTCTCATAAAGGGGGAAGGTTCGGGTGATGCTAACGAAGCTGTCGTCTTGTATGCCGTAGCCGATCATCTGAAAGGTCGTGCCGCTCTCCTCCTCCTGAAGGTGGAGAAGGTACTGGAGCGCACCAATGGATCGCGGTGCGAACTTGATGGTCTGCAAGTCTGTCTGCGAGCTTGTCAGGATGTGCATCTGTCCCTTGTGGTTTTCACAAAGTTAAAGCATTCAGAGGCTTGTTGATGCGCTTGGGGGTGTTGATAAAAAAAGGAGGGCGTGAACCCTCCTCTTGTCAAACAATAAACCAACACCAACGAGGAGCAGATAAGCTCCATGTGTCGGGTGCTAAGTTACGAATTTGTTCCTTCAGTCACAGTTCCGAGGAGAGCCTCGAAGGTTGCCTCTGTCAAAGTGTTGAGCATGAACTTCGGAAGAGCGCGCTCTTGTGCCGTGAAGGTCAAGGTGTAGCCCGAGAGGTCGCCCATCGCGTTGCCTGTCACCAGAGTGCCTCCAGTTACCTCACAGCCGTATTCGTGGCCGACGATCATCCTGTTGTCGTTGTTGTCCACCACGACGATGTGAGGGCGTCCGTGTGCCATGATCGCGAGCTCTGCGTTGTCCTCCTGTGAGAGCTTCTTGAAGGTCAGCTCGAGAGTGCTCTCGAAGAAGGTCGTGCCAGTCTCGCGTGAGCTGTTGATGTTTGAGGTCAGGGAGGAAGCGTGGCGCACCTCGTAGACTACTGCATCAACGTCAGCCGTTCCGGCAGCGTCTTGGATGTCTGTCACCTCTCCTCCTGACTCTGTCAAGGTCAGGGGCTCGACGTTGATGAGGTAGATTTTCTTGATCCCACCGACCACATCTTTGCAAGGCTCTTTCCGTCCGAGTGTCAAATTGCAAGCCATTTCTTTTTGTCTTTTTGAGTGAAAAAAAAAGGGAGGGATTCACGCCCTCCCCTTGAATTGTCTATTCAGTCGCCTGTGTTATGCAGGGTTGTACAGAACGATGTCTTCAGCGATTCCGAACTGAACGCCCGCAGTCATGCGCATGATGACGCGGATGTTTTGAGATCCGTCGTATTCGGCCATGTCGATGACACGAACCTCGTTCTGATCGCTCAAGAGACCAGTTCCGAACATCAAGTTCGAAGCAGGAGAAGCGACTGCTGTGTTGTCTGCGAGGCCGGGGCACATTACCAAATCAACTCCGTCGAAGTTCATCGGCTTGCGGCCCACGAAGCTCTGGTCTTGGTAAGATGGGCCGGCAACGGTGTCTGCGGCTGTGCCGATGGCTGCGAATCCTCCGAGTGCGCGCTGATAAGCGCGGGCGATGTTGGAAGAGACGTAGACCTTCAGATCGCTCTTGCTGTAAGTAGCAGAAGGAAGAGCGTCCACGATCTTGCCGAGCTCGTCCACTACATTGGCAGCGGTCACGCTTGTGCTGTCCACATCGTTCACACCTGAAGCGGCCTCGATCAGCTTGGCAAAGCCGTCGAAGTGGTTGGTCGGAGCAGAGCCGGAAGTGTCTCCCTGCCAGATGTTCTTCTCAATCTCCTCGGCTACCTTCTCGGCAACGTGTGCGATAAGGAAGTCAGCGAAGGAAGCGGGGAACTCATGGTATGCAGAGAAGCCCATCTCCATTGCCTGCCATGTGCTCAAGTAGTTGCTCTTGCACAGCTCCAAGTTCACCTGAAGCTCTTGTGGCTCGATGATGCGCTCGGTCAGGGTGACGGAGCTTGAAGGTGTGAAGTCGCAAGAGGCAGAGCTCAACAGGTTGCCAGAAGCAACATTTTGAACCACCTCCTTGAACTTGACGTTCGGCATGATTGTGATCTCGTTGTTCGCGAGAGTCGATCCTGAGAGCAGGGCAGCACTTATGTACTTGCCTGCAAATTCACCTGCGTATGTTGTGGTGATGCTGTTAGTTGTAGCCATGATTTTCTTTTAAGGCGTTTACGATTGAATTGTGATAGAGCTGCTTGTCAAGCCGACACCATTCACGAACCAAGTCGATCCGTCGCAAGTGACCTCAACGAAGTCACCGACGTTCTCTGCACCGAGTTCAAAGGTGAAGGAGTTGCCTGCGGCTACTGTAACAGCGTCGCCTGCAACAACGAGGGAGCCTTCGAGCTTCCCCGCGTCGGAAGGAGTGACCACCCAGTCAGCGGTGTCAAAAGCGGCAGCCACAACGAACTTGTAGTTCGCTCCTGCCTTTAATGCGGGCATGGAGATCGCTGCGCCATTTGCTGCGTTCAAAAAGAAAGTTTTGCCGCTGTCGGCATGCTCAACAGAGTAAGCCCCTGTCAGGGTTTCTGTCTTGTCAAAGATGCGCGTGACATCATTTGAAACGTTGATAGTCGTGGACATATCGGGATTTTTTGGTTTTTACTTGTTAATGTGTTTGAATACGTTGCCCATCGTGGTGCTGCGCATCTGCGGCTTGAACCAGTCGATGGAGTCGGGGCGAGTGCCTTCAGGCTTCACTTTGATCTTCGCGCTGACCTTCTGGGCAGACGCTTCGACAGCGACCTCCTCGGCCTTGTCGGCCTTCTCTTCAGTCTCTTCAGCTACTGCCTCGGGAGCGGCTTCTTGAGTCTTGGCTTCGCCTTCCTCGCTGCTCATCTCTTCCTTCTCCTGCATGGCCTCCATGACCACCTCGCGGACGTATTGGCGTAGCTCTTCGCGGAGCTTGTCCATGTCGCCCATCTCTTCTTTCTCGTCTTCCTTCAGCTCCTCTTCCTTAGGGGCTTCGCCTTCGGCCTCTTCGCTCATCTCTTCCTTCGCCTCCTGCTCGATCTCTTCGGCTTTCTCCTCTTCGCCCGATCCGATGGCGACGATCATGCTGCTGTCGTTCACCTCAACCTTGCGGCCATCCTCAAGCTCGTATGTGCCTTCGGGCATCGGAATCTTCTCCCCGTCCTCGGTGATGATAAAAACGGCTTGACCCTCCTCGAAGCTGTCCGCCTCGATGGTTGTGCCTTCCTTCAGTTCTGCTTGAGCGAGTTCAGTCTTGACCGCTTGCTTTTCGTCAGCGTTCAGGGCTGAAAATATTTTCTGGATGATGGACATAGGTCGAGTTTAATGTCACAAAGGTCAGATAAAAAAAGACCCCTACATTGAGGGGCTTGGTTTAACTTATTGAAAGGGTCTGTGGATTAAGCCCTTGAGGTGGCTCTTTCCATCATTGCCCTGCCTTTGGCTGCTTAATGGTGGAGATGTCCACCTTCCTCCGCCTCTCGAGCTCCACGCTGTGGCACTTCATGGCCTCCGTTGGTGCGCAGTCGCAGCCCTTGTGGAAGAGGTGGCAAGCGACAGGGACGCGCTCCCTATCGGATCGAGTAAAGTCCGTCTGCATCTTCGATGATTCTGAAATTATCCACCATGAAGCTCCCGTCCTCGTAGACCTCAACCCATGCCGCGCCCAAGTTCCACTTGGTAAAAGCGAAAGGGCGGTACTCTGGGGCAAGTTCGCAGAGGCATCCAGTACTCCAACAGGCGATAGCGTCCCCGTTGATGTTGCCCTCTTGGTGCTCGCTCGTCTGATGGTTGTGCCCTGCAAGGACTGACGCCTTTGCTCTCATGAACAGCCCCCGCGCTGCATTGACCGGGTTGAAGAAGCTCCCCCCGAACTCGTGGCCGTGGATGATGTTCAGCTTGCCCGCCTTGATTTGTTGGTTGTCGGGTATGTAGGTGATGCCGTGCTCCTCAAGGTGTAGGAAGTGGGCGAAGCCGAGCGACTGCCCGAACTCCATCTCGAGGGCTTTGGCCATCTCCCCCGCCTTTTCCCAGAGGTACAGCTCCCATCGCGCCTCGTGGTTTCCGAGCTTGTAATAAATGCGAGCCTCGGGGAACTGCCACCGCAGCCACTCAAGGAACTCACGCCCCGCCTCGATCTCTTCAACGAGGTCAGGCTTGCTCCCTTTCTTCAGGAATCGGGATATCTTCCAAAAGTCCAAGATGTCGCCATTCATCAGGATGGTGTCCACCTCCTTCTTCTGAAAATAGTCCAGAGCTGCGCAGATGGCAGCGGGGTCGTGGTATGGGATATGCACGTCGGAGATGATGCCGATGCGCTTGCCCTCAATCTCGAAGGGCTTGTGCCTGCGGGCATGGCTCTCGGGGATGCTCTTCCCCCTTATCTGCGCTGCACCCCTGTGAGCGGGTGGCGCGTCGATGATCTTGTTCTTCCTTTGCCTCTCTCCCCCCTGTCCGGTGTAGTAGCGAATCATCCGTCGAACTTTGTCCACGTCGTCCTCGGTGAACATCTCGGGGTTATCTCTGACGATGATGCGGGCGAGCGTCTTTTTTCCGAGTGGTTCGCTCTTGTCGTTGAGGTCGTCGAGGTGCTTCTCGATGTACTTCTTGATGAGTTCGCCCTCGGGCTTTGATTCGCTCCCTGCCATTGTGTTGGTTTTCACAAATATAAAAAAACGCGATATTTGAAGCGTCAAGCAAAAAACACCCTATTCAATGAAGTCATGCACATCGATCAGCGGGGGCAGAACTTCCGCATATCTGGCGGCTAATTATCCGACCGACTACAATGTCTTTTCCCTTGTTCGAACGATGGACAAGTCCTGCCAATTCCCGCACAGGAACATCAGGCTGATGATTGAAGACTACATCGAGAAGCCCTTTGTCGGCACATTGGAGGACGACGAAATCATCTACACCATCCTCGACCTTGAGCAACACCTCGGGCATCACATCCATTGGGTGAGCGGTGACGCTTATGAAGATGTGATCGAGAAGCGGGGGAACTATCTGCCCAACAAGGTGACGAGGTTCTGCACCACAGAGATGAAGCTCAAGCCGATATTCTACTGGTGGGCTGAAACGATTGGCGAGCCTATACGGATGCAGATCGGATTCAGGGCAAACGAAGGGAAGAGGGCGAAGACAATGCAGGCAAAGACAAACGAGAACGGCCTGCTCGAGTTCAAGGCTACCTTTGGCAAAAATGCCAGAGGTCAGAACAAATGGGAGATGGTCGAGTGGCAGAAGCCGTCCTTCCCCTTAATCGACAACGGCATCTTCAAGGATGAAATTCAGGCATATTGGGATAAGCACACAGACGTGTACTTCGCGCCCTTCAACAACTGCGTCGGGTGCTTCCATCGAAACCCGATATTCTTGCGAAAGATGGCAGAAGAGCACCCCGAAAAGATGGAGTGGTTCGCAAAGCAGGAAGAAAGAGAGCGTAAGGGTCAATGGCGCAGCGACGTGAAGTATCGCGACATCATCAAAGCAAAGCTACAGATGGAGCTCTCCTTCGACGACTTCAGTGACTGCGATTCAGGATACTGCGGTCTTTAGCCGCGCCTGCTCGGTCTTTGGCTGCGCCTTGGTCTTCATCTTATCGACGAACCACCCCTCGATGCTGAAGCCGCGAACCTTGCCCTCCTTGATGTACTCCTTCCAGACCTCATCGTTGTCGATTTTCATCGATACCATCCAAGTGCCGACGGGGAGGTTCATCTTGTAGAAGCGGCTCTTGTCGTTCACCTCGTCCTCGATGATCCAACTCTCCACCACGCTCACGCCCTTCAGCCTGTCGCCCTCTTCGTGCTCGAGGTTGGTGCTCCTCTGGTAGCCGTTCTTCAGGAAGCTCTCCGATGCCTTGCGGGTGGTGTCCTTTGAAAAATAGATGTAGTATTCATCCCCTCCGTCGTTGCGGTAGATGGGCTTGTTCGGGACGAGTGCCGCGCCTGTCACGATGCGCTTGTCTGCGTCGCTCAAGGTCATGCGCATATACTCAGAGGAGAGGGCGACCCTGCCCTCCTGCTGCTTGGATAAGGCGACAAAGTTCTCCTCGATCGCGGGGTCGTAGACGAGGCTGATCGTGTCCACTCCGGCACGCTTCTCGTCCTCCATCATGATAAGCTCGATGATCTTCATGCTACAAAATTAGTCATTAGCTCCGTACACGTCCCCGATGCCTTGGTTCAGGAGGTAGCCCTGACAGCATTCGATCTTGTAGGTGTCATCCTCACAGAGGCACGCCCTGCGCCCTCCTCTCTTGCCTGAACGCCCCCATGTGAGGGACTTGTTGCCGATGGGTTTCTGGTAGCTCATTTCTTGTATTTAGGGCTTTTCGGGTGCTTGCTTGGGAGGAGGTCAAAGTCGCCCGTGTACTTCTTGTTCTCTGGTCTGCCTGTTCGGACAATGTACAGGAACGCGTTCACTCGCGCCTGCGCCCATTGCTCTTGGCTCTTGACCGCAGGGCTGTGGGATGTCTGGAATGCGCCCACCCCTCGGAGATATACAGCGCGAAGCATGGCGATCGTGACCCCATAGCCGAGCTTTTCCTTGTATCGCTCGTTGAAGTCGTCCGCTTTCTTCTGGAGTGCCTTCTCTGCTGCCTCGGGGACTTTGAGCCCTCGCGTGGTTGCTGCTGCTCCGGGCTTGTTCTTCTCGCTCCCGCGCTTTGGGTTGGGGTTCTTGGTGTCGCTCTTGGGTGCTTTCTTGCTGCGCTTGATGCCTCCACGCTCTCCGATCTCTGCCAGTTCGATGCCGAGCTCCTTCAGCTTGGATGCTGCCCACCGCTTCCCTGCCTTGCCTCCCCAGAGGAGGTAGCTGATAGTGCCGCAGGCTTTGGTGTCGCTCTCGTCGTAGTAGGTTTCGGCTCTGCTCAAATAGCTGTACATCCGACGGATCACAGCCTCTGTGATGGGCCTTTTTTGCGCGAGCTGCTGCGCTCTGATTTTCCCGACTTGGGTGGCACACTTGTTCCCAACCTTCTCGTTGAGCTCGATCCCCCTCTTTGCGTTGTTGCTTACGGCTTCGGGGTAGTCGCTGTAAGATTCGAGGATTGTCTTCAGTTTTGCTTTCATCCAAAGGAGGCGTTTCGTTCGATTCTTCTGTCGAGTGCTTGGTTGTCTGTGATCTCACCGCTGACCACAAAGGCGCGGGTGGGTTTCTTCCCGAACTGGGCGAGCGATCTCGTGGCCTGCGTCATGGCTTCATTGCCTCCCAAGATGGAGACGTTCGGCATGGTGGGCGTGGGTGCTCCCCCTCTGCCTGCGCCTCCTCCTCCACCGCCTCCGAATCCGTTGGGGACTGGAGTGCTCAAGATGTTTCTGACCTGTGAGAATCCCGAGGCGAGGGTCAAGCCTGCCGCGATCTGTGGGCCGGGAGGTGGCAGGGGCGTGTTCGCGAGGGCGTTAGTGAATGCCTTGTAAGTGTCGATCGTTGCCGAGGCGACGGCTGCGGCCTTCCCTGCTGCGCTCTCCTGCCCGAAGATGTCGCCAATGACCCCAAGGGCATCTTGAGCGAGTGAGACCCGTGCTTCTTTCTTCAACGATTCCATCTGCTTGGTGCGCTTCAAAGAGTTCTCCTCATATTCAGCGTCGATCTTGTTCTGCTCGTTGATCAAGTCCTGATATGCCTGCGTTCCTTGTTGCCCTGCTGCTGCCATTGCGAGACGCTCTTGACCGATACGATCAAGCCGCTGCATATGGATGTCGGTCTCGAGCTTCTGCTGACTCTGTAGCTGCTTGAGTTTATTCGTCTCCATCTCTACTGCGGCCTGCGCCTCGATGTTGGCGATCTCCTCCAGAGTGAGTTTTCTGCTGCGCTCCAGTTCGAGGCTTTCCTTCTCAAGTGCCACCCTGTTGGTGAGTGCCTCGGAGCGTTGCCCCTCGATGCGCTCGGTGAGGTCAATGAGTTCGAGCTCTGCCTGACGGAGGGCTACCATGTCCTCGTGGAGTCCTGTCATCTCGAACTGCGCCCGAGCCGCTGCGATGCGGAGGTCGACGGCCTTGCGTTCCGCCTGTTCTTGTTCATTCAACAGAGCCAACAAGTCAGCATTCGCCTGCTTCCTGTCCTCGATGCTCCTGAACTCGTCGTCCCTTATTTGACGCAGTCGCTCCTCCCTCTTCTGGAAGTCAAGCTGAAGGCGTTGCCGTTCCACCTCTGCGAGCTCTGCGGCCTTGTTTAGCTTGCCGAGTTCGATGGCTTGCTTTGCTGCCTTGCTGATTCTTTGAGGTAGTTCTGCGACGTATTCGTTCACCACCTCGAGCCCCTGCTTGATCACGTCGATGCCTCCCTCTTCCACTCCGACAAATGCGTCCACCATGTCCGCGCCTGCCTTCCTTGCTGCGATGGCTGCCCCTCCGAAGTTGAAGTCGATCAGCGCGGTGAGTGCATCCCCGAGGTGGCCGATGGCGTTGCCCATCTGCTCGAGGCCGTTCAGGAGGTACTCCTTGATGGTCTGCCCGAAGCTCTTGATGCTTTCGATGGGGTCGGTGAATACGCGCTTGAGGCTGTCCGTGAGCGGTTCGAGTAGCTTGATGAGGTCGTCGAACAGGATGCGGATGGTCGTGGTCGCAGTCGTGAGGAGGTCGGCTGCCTTTTGGTTTCGCTCCATCGCGCTGCCCAGAGCGTCGAACAGCTTCAGGATGATGCCGATGCCCATCGCCTTCATGGCGAGGCCGACACCCTTGAAGCCCTTGACGAGGCTGTTGGTGCTCTTCTGCGCTTTCTTCTGGCTCTCGGTCAGGTCTTTGATCTGATCCTTGAGCTCCTCCATCTGCTTCTCTGCCGCCTCTGTCCGGGCGATGAGCTCAATTATAACTTCGTTCGCCATGTCATTCTTTTGATAGCCTTCACCGCGCCCCTCCATGTGGTCGGGAGGTAGTGCCTCCCCTTCGCGATTTCAACGTCTTTACTTATTCCCTTGTGCTCCTCCATCTGGAGCAGCTTGATGATTTCCGTGATCATGCTCTTTTGACTATGAATGAAGCGTCTGCGATCGTGAGCGTGGCGTTGCCGCTTGCCACCTTCTTGATGCCGATGCTGATCGTGTCCTCCTCGAGTAAGTTGATGAGCCCGACAAGCATCACCTCGCTCGACCCGTTCGGCTCGAATGCTACAAAGTTAGTCTCGACCCCGTTCACAAGGATGGCGAACTGGATGTCTTTGGTCGTCTCATTGGTGAAGGAGGCGTGGAAGATGACCTCGGTGATGAAGCTGTCGTTCTGCGTGAACCGCCCCGTCGTGAGGTTCTTCGTGAAGCAGGTGCATTGGTCGAAGGTGCTCGTGTCGTAGCCTCCGATTTCTTGGTAGCTCGTGGTCATGCTGATGGCCTCGTCCGCGTTGATAATCATGTCCAAGACGCGAGGGTTCGCCAGAAAGGTGAGGTGCTGAATCGCTCCCTGCTGTGCGATGTTCCTGTTCCTGCTCTGATATAGTTCGTCGGGCTTGATGAGGTAGTTGCTGCCCACCTTCAGAGCCCCCGCGAGCTTGAGCTCTTGATTCGTTGGGGTCTGATCCCATGTGAGCGTGCCGTCGTCCGCATAGGTGGGTGTGGCTGTGGCCTTTTGGTCGTAGGTGAACAGGTCAAGCGTCGCCCTCCCTTCCGTCATGTTGTAGGATATCTTCTCGATCTTGTAGGGGCGCGTCGCTATCTGGATGGTGTCGTTCATCTCGAGGGTCAGCCAGTCCGTCGTGTCGAGGTATGCGGTCATCTGCACGCGCCTCATGGCAGGGTTGAAGATGCGGTCGAGGTGCGGCCTCCAATACTTCTCGAGGAAGGTGTTCGTCGTGATCGCTCTGCTCGGGGGCGTCTCAATGCTGAAGGCGATCGAGTTGTCCGTTGAGGCCACAGGCTTGTCATCCCATGTCCTGAAGTAGGGGAAGGAGGTCTGATCCACCACGACGGCTGAATCGTTCACCATCTTCCAAGTGAAGGTGGTCGCCTCATATCCTGCCCAGTAGAAGAGGGATAGCTCGACCTGTATCGGCTCGCCATCCGTGTCCATGAACTTGTAGATTTCGAGGTCGGTCGTCCCTATGCGCACCCCTGCCGTGTCCACCTGATTCTCGAGCGTTGTCGGCATGATAACGAAGGGGCTCTCCACCTCGATGCCGTCGGACGTGAAGTCAAACAAGCCCGCGTTCTCGTATTTCACCGCTCCGTAGTCTCGGGCGAAGGCGTTCTTGAAGCTGATGTTCGCGAGGTCTTCGCTCTCCTTGTGCATCAGCTTGACCGATTCGGGGACTTCCTGCTTGTCAATCTTGACCACGGAGGTGTCTATCTTGTCCGACCACTCCTTCGTCGCCCCTGCGTTGAGGTAGTCCGTGAGGGGGCTCATGGTGTAGGCCACCCCGTCGGAGGTGGTCAGCACCGCGTTGAACATCTTGAGCACTCCGTTGATGAAGTCGGTGATCTTGAGC
>Ga0222718_10000937_pt1 | contig 29632 bp, 29 predicted proteins | sample C33_27DmetaG_FD_165045 | JGI IMG/M metagenome (GOLD analysis project Ga0222718, IMG submission 165045) | Estuarine water microbial communities from San Francisco Bay, California, United States - C33_27D | ecosystem: Environmental > Aquatic > Marine > Unclassified | place: USA: California...
AAGAACCTTGCCATCAACGGAAGTAAAAGACATATCATTTAATAAGATTTTGTTTTTTGAGGGATTTTCAATTTTTGAATTAATAGCAATTTTTTTATTAATAAAAGAATTCGACAGAGTTTCTAACAATCGATTAATTTGATCTAAATCTTCAATATCCTGAGATAGAGATTGCATAAATAACACTAGGGCCAGTTCATCTTCAGAAACATCAATACTTATTTCACCGTCTATTAAACCTGTTAAGTCAGTAAAGTTTTCAATTGAAGAAAAGTTAGGAGATTTTATTTTTAGATTCAAAAAACCATTCAATCTTTTAGTTTTGAGAAAATTTTGGTCTATTTTTAATAGATTGATATTCTGTAACTCTAGATTGCCAGAAAATTTATAATCAGAGAATTTGCCTACAATATTTCCTATTTTCTCATCACCAAGGTGAGCCTCTATTTTATCGATTACTATATTTTTGTTTTTGAAATCAAAAAAAATATTCCCAGTAATTTTATCATAGTTATAAATACCAAGATAATTTTTGTATTTACCTTGTTCAAAATTAGTTAAGAGAACTTCTACATCAGATGAAGTCATATTATCTACCTTAACATTAAGAAATGTCTCATTTAGATTTTGTAAGTCGATGTCACCAGCGATGATGAGAGTAGGTTGATTTTCTTTTAGAATAATGAAATTTGTAATCTCTAAGTCTGATCCTGCAAGGAAACCTTCAAAATTAATAACATTCCCAGGTATTAGGTTAATGGTCTCTGATAATTGAGGGTAAAAATTTAAAATTTCTGATTTTTTAAAATTTGATAATTTTAAGTTAAAACTTCTATCTAAGCTATTATCAAGGTTCATACTGCCAGATGTTTCCAATATTGTTTCTTTGTCTTCTAGAGTTAAGGAATTAACTATGAAGTTATTATTTTCAATTAACGCATCTAGCTCAAACTGATTAAAACTAACATCTGGAATAGCGATACCTGATAGTAGAATTTCGGCAATATTCTTTATTTCATTTGATGATGAGGAGTTAACTTGAATTGTGAAAGTACTATTTAATATATCTAAATTTCTTACCTTCCCTTTTAAATTTATTTTTGTGAGAAGGTTAGAAATAAATTCAAAATTATTGATCAGAATATCACTGCCCTTTAATGAAATATCAAATTGATTAAGGGTCCCCTCTGGTAATGCAGGATTAAGTTTAGTTAAATCAAAATTTTTGATGAGTTGCAAAAGGATCTTTGAAGGAAAATTATTTCCATTGATATTTAAGTCACTGTTAAAAATATTCTTAATATCAAGTGAGCCCAGAATGCTTAATGCTGCATTATCCTCGGCAACTAAATCGAATTTCTCAAATACAACAGTATCATAAGAATACTCTCCCTTTATATTGAGGGTTGAAAAATTAATTTGTTTAAAATATTTTTGGTATTTTTTATCTAGTAATAAAATTAATTCATTAATATCAAGACCTTCAATAGAGAAAGATATTTTTGTTAATTCATCATTTTGTAGTTGAGCGTTAAAAGTAATATCTGCTCCTTTGTAAATGAAATTATTTGATTTTATTTCAGTAGAATTATTTTTATTAATAATTTGAATCTTTAAATTTTCAATTTCATCTTCCAATAAAACGGAATTATCAAAAAGGGTTGTATTAATATTTTCTAAAGTTGTCTTGGTAGATGTAATATGAATATTATCATTATTAAAAATTGATTTAGAAAATTCTGTATTTGAGGATAAAACATCTAATTTTATGGAGGGATGATTTATTGAAAAAGAAGAATTAAGTAATTCTATTTTTGGAGTGGGTAAGAGTAAAAGAGATTGAGCATCTGAGTTGTTTAAAGAAAAAATACCTCTTGTTTCTGATTGAATTCTCTCATTAGTTAAAGTTTTAATAGGAAGTTTTATAAAACTTAATATTGTTAGTATTACGACTAGTAGTAATACTAGAATAGAGATTATTTTGACTTTTTTCATCAATAGCTGATTTTACATATATAAATACGAGAAGTAAGTTAAGTAACACAATATTAGCGTTATTGATAAGATTTTTCCAGTTAACCTAAGCATAACAATGACGAAGAATAACAAAGATGTTAATAAAAATAACCATTTATCGATTATTGTTAATAAGTGGAAGTAATTAATTTCATTATTTAAGAATATAGCGATAAGAGTAATTCCAAATATATTAGCAATATTTGAGCCTAATATATTTCCAATAGCTAGATTACTTTGTTTCTTTATTATTGAAATAATTGTTGCAATAACTTCGGGCAAAGATGTTCCAAAAGCTACAATTGTTATTCCAATTGTTGTTTCCGCAACCCCAAATATTTCAGTCAAACTTTTTGCAAATTCAATAAAATATCGCGAGCTAAAAAATAAAATTAAAAAAGAAAAAACTATTTTTAAAATTATGAGCAAAGAACCTTGATTGTTCGTTTCCGAGAGGGTTATATCCTCATCAATTGGTTTTTTAAGTTCGTAATAGAAAAAAATAATTAATAAAAAAATAAAAATTATTGCAAACTTTATATCAATCGCGATATCAAAAATAATTAAGAAAAAGAAAAATATCGAAAAAACTAAAAAAAATATAAATGTACTTTTGTCTTGATCATGTATTTTTAATTTAGATATGGGGAATAACATTATACCCCCAACTAATAAAATATTAGCAATATTACTACCAACCAAATTACCTGCCACTATCCCTTCAGACTTCAGTTGTAATGCTTGAAACGTTGCAGCAAACTCTGGAAGTGAGGTACCTATTGCAATAATGAAAATGCCAACAAAAATATCTCTAATTTTAAATTTTCTAGCAATAGCTATTGAATTTTTGATAGCAAAGTTGCATGACCAAATCAAAATAGCTAAGCTAACAACTATTCCTATTAAGCTTTGAATAATCAATTGATACCCATTTGATCTTTTTTAATTTTCCTTATTTCATCTCTATACATTGCTGCTTTTTCAAAATCTAAATTTTCTGCAGCTGATAACATCTTTTTTTCTAATTTTTGTAAGTGCTTTTCAAACTTAGAGGGGCTCAAATCATCTGTTTTAGATAAACTTACAGTATAAGTATCTTTTTCATAGATGCTTTCAATAATCTCTCCAATATTTCTTTTAACTGAACGAGGAGTAATTTTATTTATCTTGTTATACTTGATTTGCTTTTGTTTTCTATATTCTGTTTCTTCTAATGCAGCTTGAATACTTTTTGTCTTAATATCAGCATATAAAATAACCTTACCATCAACGTTTCGAGCTGCACGGCCAATCGTTTGAACGAGACTAGTTTTAGACCTCAGAAAACCTTCCTTATCGGCATCTAATACTGCTACAAGTCCACATTCGGGTATATCTAACCCTTCTCTAAGTAAATTAATACCTACGATAATATCAATTTCTCCCATTCGAAGAGACCGTATGAGTTTAATTCTATTAATGGTATCGACATCGGAGTGCATGTACTCAACTCTGTAATTATGTTCTTTTAAATAATTAGTTAAATCTTCAGAGTTTTTTTTTGTTAATGTTGTAATTAAAACTCGGTTTTTTTTATCTATTGTTTTTTGTATTTCTCCCATTAAATCCTCAACCTGATTTACAGTTGATCTAATTTCACACTCAGGATCAATTAAACCAGTTGGTCTTATAACTTGTTCAACATATTTATGGTCCACTTCCTCTAATTCCCAAGGTCCGGGTGTAGCTGATAAAAAAATCGTAGAAGGTCGCATCATATCCCATTCTTCAAACTTTAAAGGCCTGTTATCTAAACAGGAGGGAAGACGAAATCCGTAATCAGATAAAGTAGATTTTCTTGATCGATCTCCCAAATACATTCCTTTAATTTGGGGAACCGTAACATGTGACTCATCTATTATTAAAAGAGCATTTTCAGGAATGAATTCATATAAAGTTGGTGGGGCATCCCCTGATTTTCTTCCACTCAAATATCTAGAGTAATTTTCAATCCCAGAACAAGTTCCAGTTGCTTGAATCATTTCTAAATCAAAATTAGTTCTTTCTTTTAATCTTTGATGCTCTAGGAGTTTTTTATCTCGATCAAAATCATCTAACCTTATCTTTAAATCATTTTTAATTTCTTTAATTGCTTTTTCTAATCGGGGCTTGGGAGTGATGTAATGACTATTTGCAAAAATTCGGACTTCATCAAACTCTTGAATGAACTCACCTGTTAAAGGATCAAATTCTTTAATTCCCTCTATTTCATCACCAAAAAAACTAACCCTCCAAGCAATGTCCTCTAAGTGGGCAGGAAATATATCTACCCTATCTCCGGTAACACGAAACATCCCTCTTCGAAAGTCAATATTATTTCTTTTGTATTGAAGATCGACTAATTCACGTAAAAAATTCATCAAATTAATCGACTGCCCTTTTTTTATTTCAAGGGTCATTTGAGAGTAGGAATCGACAGCACCAATGCCGTAGATACAAGACACACTAGCAACGATGATCACATCATTTCTTTCTACAAGAGAGCGTGTTGCTGAGTGTCTAAATCTATCTATTTGCTCATTAATAGAGGACTCTTTTTCTATAAATGTGTCTGATCTTGGGACGTAAGCCTCAGGCTGATAATAATCATAATAACTAACAAAATACTCAACTGCATTTTCTGGGAATAAAATTTTTAACTCCTCATATAATTGCGCCGCGAGAGTTTTGTTTGGCGCCATAATAAGTGTTGGCCTATTATATTTTTCAATAACATTGGCAATAGTAAATGTTTTACCAGAACCAGTAACTCCTAATAATACCTGACTCCTTTTATTTTCGCTTAACCCTTTGATTAGCTTTTTAATGGCTTGTGGTTGATCACCTTTGGGTTGATTTTCACTGACTATTTTAAAAGGCATACTTGTAGTTTTTTTAAATCAGTTTATAGATAACTTGGTTAAAAAAAAATGATTTCAAGCAGAGTAAACAATATAAAACCATCTTTAACAATAGCTACCAATATGAAAGCGCAAGAATTAAAACGCGCAGGTAAAGATATTATTGTTTTAGCTGCTGGAGAGCCTGATTTTGATACCCCAGAACATATTAAAAATGCTGCAATCAAAGCAATAAACGATGGTTTTACAAAATACGTCCCAGGAAAAGGGACTCCTGATTTACAACAGGCAATTCAAAAAAAATTTAAACAGGATAATGGTCTCGATTATGCTCTATCTAATATTACTGTTGGAGTAGGGGGAAAACACATAATATATAATGCTTTCTCTGCAACTATCAATTCTGGAGATGAAGTAATTATCCCTGCGCCTTATTGGGTTAGCTATCCAGATATTGTTATTCTTAATGATGGTGTCCCTGTCGTTGTAGAATGTGGAGAAGAGTCCGGTTTTAAACTTAACCCAGAAGATTTAGAAAAAAATATTACTAAAAAAACTAAATGGCTTATGCTTAATAGCCCAAGTAATCCCACAGGATCTTTGTACTCTAAGCAAGAACTAATTGCATTAGGTGAGATTTTAAAAAAACATGAACAAATTTATGTTCTCTCAGATGATATCTACGAAAAAATTGTTTATGATGATCATAAATTCCATACCTTTGCGGAAGTCTGCCCAGATTTAAAAGATCGAACCCTTACAATGAATGGTCTATCAAAGTCATATTGCATGACTGGTTGGAGAGTGGGTTATGCAGCCGGTCCATCAAATGTCATCAATGCAATGAATAAAGTGCAATCACAAAATGTTTCTTCAACTGCTTCCATTTCTATGGCGGCTTCTGTAGAAGCGCTTAATGGTGATCAGAGCTTTATAAGTTCTAACAATGAATCTTTTCTTCGAAGAAGAAATTTAGTTGTGAAACATTTAAATGAAACTCCAGGATTATCTTGTAGAACGCCGGAAGGGGCCTTCTATGTTTTTGCCTCTTGCAAAGGTGTTCTTGGAAAAAAAACAGAGTCAGGAAAAATACTAAATACTGACGGCGATTTTATGGATTATCTTTTAGAGGATGTTGGCGTTGCAGGAGTTCAAGGGTCGGCTTTTGGGCTAGAAGGGTTTTTTAGAATTTCTTATGCAACTTCAGACTCTATTCTTGAGGACGCCTGTCAAAGAATTAAGAATGCCTGCTCTAGGTTAAGTTAATTTATTATCAGAAATAATTTTAGCTATTCGAAGGGTATTTGTCGTACCAACTTTACCAAAAGGAACTCCAGCAGTAATAATAATCTTATCACCATTTTTGAGTATCTTTCGAGTTTTTGCAACTCTACAAGCTCTATCAACCATTTCAGTAGAGGATGAAATTTTATCTACTACATCCATAAAAGTACCCCAAGTTAAAACATTTTGTCTTGCTACTTTTACGTTTGTTGTCAACCCTATGAGCGTTACGTCTGGTCTCATCCTTGCAACACGTAAAATTGACCTACCTGATCCAGAAAAGGTAGCAATACATTGACATTCAGCAATACTTGCAACTTCTAAAGCAGCTGTTGCAATGGCCTCAGTTGAAGTTTTAACGTGATCTAAATTATAATTTTGAATATTTGCTAGATACTTAGGATCGCTTTCAACGCGCTTTATTATTTTATCCATCATCTCAACAGACTCCTTAGGATAGTTTCCAGCAGCGGACTCTGCTGATAGCATGACAGCGTCAACTCCCTGAAAAACAGCTGTCGCAACATCTGATGCTTCTGCACGAGTTGGTGTAGGAGAGTCAATCATACTCTCCAGCATTTGCGTTGCTACAATGCATGGTTTTCCAAATTTACGACATGCGGCAACCATAGTTCTTTGATGAATAGGGACGTCTTCAGGATTAGTCTCAACACCAAGATCACCTCTCGCCACCATAATACCATCACAATTTTCAGTAATAGATTCAATCTCATCCATGGCAGAGGGTTTTTCGACCTTAACCATAACTTTAAATTTAGTAGGTATGAGTTTTTTAGCAGTCAAAAGATCCTTGGTTGTTTGAATAAAAGAAAGAGCAATCCAATCTACATCTAACTTTATTGCTAATTGTAAATCTTTTTTATCTTTAGGGGTTATGATTTTTAAATCCAGTTTAGTATCTGGGATATTCAAACCTTTGTTATTAGAAATTTCTCCACCAGCAGTCACAACACACTTTATTGATGATGATGTTTTAGATTTAACCTTCAGGCGAACCTTACCATCATTGACCAAAAGTCTTTGACCTACTGAGATAGATTTAAAAATCTCCTTATGTGGAAGGTAGACTCTTTTACTGCTTCCATCTATTTTATTTTGATCGAATGTAAATTCCTGATTTGTTTTTAGTTGTTCTTTGATATTTGTAAATTTTCCTACTCTGAACTTAGGGCCTTGTAAGTCACCTAAGATACAAATGTATCTATTATATTTTTTCTCTATTTTTCTAACAATTTTTACCTTATTTACGTGATCTTTGTGCTCTCCGTGACTAAAATTTAGTCGGAAAACATCAACACCTGCTAGAAATAATTTCTCAATATCTTTTTCTGTTTCACAAGCTGGGCCGAGTGTGGCAACAATCTTTGCTTTTCTATTTCTTAATTTCATTTGATTCATTTAGAAATAAATAAATATCATGATATTAGTAAAATACCATGAGTAATATATCTAAAGAAAATGAAACATTGATCAAAGCAAAAGTTTTAGATCATTTAATACAACATTTAAGAGAAAGAACGGATGTTCAAAATATCGATTTAATGAATTTAAGTGGTTTTTGTCGAAACTGTCTATCAAAGTGGTATGCAAAATATGCAAATGAAATGGAATATGATCTAGACTACGAGGAATCAAGAAAAATAATATATGGAATGCCTTATTCAGAATGGAAAGAAAAATATCAAACTGAAGCTACGAAAGATCAACTAAACAAATTTAATGAAAAAAAATAATGACTGAAGTGTTACCTAATTGGAATTTAAAAGATTTCTACTTATCTATTGATGATAAGCAGATCGATAAAGATTTAGAACTCTTTAAAAAATTTACAATAAACTTTAGTGAAAAGTATAAAGATAGACTTTTAAGTCACGCTTCAGATTTTGAAAAAATTATCCAAGTGTACGAAGATGGTAACGAGCTTGGAGATAAACTTGGTAATTATGCCTTTCTCATTTATGCAACAAATATGAATGACCAAAAAACAGTTCAATTTTATCAAGGTATTAATGAAAAGCTGACTGAGATATCCTCAGATTTAATTTTTTTTACGAATGAAATTAACTCAAGTTCCGATGCTGACTTTGAAGTCTTAAAACTTGGTTCAGGAAAATATAAAAATTGGTTGGTAAATTTACGTCGTTTTAAAGACCATCAGTTAGATCAAAAAAGTGAGAAGATATTTTTAGATAAAAATCTTACATCTAATTCCTCATGGGTTAGATTTTTTGAAGAACACATCAATGATTTGAAATTTGATATTAATGGCAAAGAGCATAACAGTTCTGACGCTCTAAATTTATTATCTGACCATGACGAAGATATCAGAAAAAAAGCCGCATTAAGCATTGAGGATGTTTTTCAATCTAATGTTAAAACATTTACTTTTATAACAAATACATTAGCAAAAGATAAAATAACAAATGACAAATGGAGAAACTATTCTTCCCCAGTTGAGTCGCGTAATCTTGCTAATAATGTTGAGGGTGAGGTGGTAGATGCTCTCACTAAAAGCGTAACATCTAATTATAAAAACATTTCTCATAGATATTATGAAATTAAATCAAAATTATTTAACAAACAGCAACTTGACTATTGGGATCGAAATGCACCTTATCCAAACTCTCCAAGAAAAAAAATTCTGTGGGAAGAGGCCAAAGATATAGTTCTCAGATCGTATGCAAATTTTGATCAAAGCTTTAAAGACATTATTTTACTTTTTTTTCAAAATAATTGGATTGATGCAGAATTAAAATCAGGAAAATCACCTGGTGCGTTTGCTGCTTCAACAATTCCATCTATACACCCATATATTTTAACCAACTTTCATGGAAAAACTCGTGATGTAATGACCCTAGCTCATGAGCTAGGTCATGGTTGCCATCAATATTTATCCTCTAAACAAGGTTTATTGCTTTCTAGCACACCTCTAACTCTAGCAGAAACAGCTAGTGTTTTTGGGGAGATGATGACATTTAGAACGCTTCTTGATGAAAGTGACACAGAAACAAGAAAATTTTTATTAGCATCAAAAATTGAAGATATGATTAATACTGTGGTTAGACAAATTTCATTTTTTGAATTTGAAAAATTAGTTCACAATGAAAGAAAAAATATTGAGCTTTCAGCTGATCAAATATCTGATTTTTGGATGACCACTCAATCTGAAAGTCTTGGCCCACATATTAAATTGTCAGAAGGATATAAAAATTTTTGGACCTATATTCCACACTTCATTCACACTCCTTTTTATGTCTATGCCTATGCTTTTGGTGATTGTTTAGTAAATATTCTTATTCAATTACATGATGAGGGGCTCCCTAACTTTAAAGATCACTATATTGACTTATTAAAAAGTGGAGGGTCCAAGCATTATAGTGAAGTATTAAAGCCATTTAATGTAGATTTAACCAACCAACAAAGTTGGCAAAAAGGCCTATCTATGATCTCTGGTTTAATTGATGAATTTGAGAAATCTTTATAATTTTTTATGAAAGAAGATAATAATTTTGTCTCAAGAGTTAAACGGTATTCTCAAGTTACAACCTCACTGACGTCTCTTGCTACTAAATTTGCAGGAAAAAAATATTTAAATTTTGATTTAAGCGATCAGAAATATGCTGCTCAAATAACAGAAATACTTGGCAATCTTAAAGGACCACTTATGAAAGTAGCACAATTAAGTGCAACTATTCCTGATTTGTTACCCCCAGAGTACGCACAAAAATTATCAGAACTTCAATCGAATGCCCCTCCAATGTCATGGGTTTTTGTTAGAAGAAGAATGAAGGCTGAATTGGGAGATAATTGGGAGGATAACTTTTCTCAATTTGACAAGGAGGCAAGCTTCGCTGCATCTCTTGGCCAAGTCCATAAAGCAACATTGCAAAATAAAGATAAAGTTGCTTGTAAGTTACAATATCCTGATATGTCATCAGCGGTCGAAGCTGACTTGGGTCAACTTAAAATAATTTTTAAAATCTACTCAAGTTATAACAAGTCTATACAAATTAGAGAAATCTATAAAGAAATTGAGGCGAGGCTTAAGGAAGAATTAGATTATAGATTAGAGTATCAGCACCTTAAAGTTTTTAGAAAGATTCATGAGAATAACTCTTATATTCGAATTCCTAGAGTTTATGAAAAAATTTCCACTAATAGGCTTTTAGTCATGGAGTTTCTTCAGGGAAAAAAATTAATTGAATACAAGAAAGCACCCCAAAAATTAAGAAACGAACTAGCAAAGAAATTATTCATGGCATGGTATTACCCATTTTATAAATATGGAATTATTCACGGAGATCCGCACCTCGGTAATTACTCAATAGACAAAGATAATAATATTAATCTCTTTGACTATGGATGCGTTCGAATATTCCCTGCAAAATTTGTCAAAGGTGTAATTGATCTCTATTTTGCCCTCAAAGAGAACGATAATAAAAAAATTAAAATGGCCTATGAAGCTTGGGGCTTCAAAGATATCGATGATAAATTAATGAACGTACTCAATAAATGGGCACTATTTTTATATGACCCGATTTTAAAAGATGAAGTAAGACGCATTCAGGACTCCGATAGTGGAATTTATGGAGCTAAAATTGCAGGGGAAGTCCATAAAGAATTAAAACAATATGGTGGGGTGAAGCCCCCAAGAGAATTTGTTTTTATGGATAGAGCAGCAGTAGGGCTCGGATCTATATTTATTCATTTAAAGGCTGAAATTAACTGGTATCAGCTGTTTCATGAGTTAATTAAGGATTTTTCATTAAAAAATGTTGATAATAATCAAAAAAAAGCGCTTAAATCTGCTGGATTTTAATCCTAATTAAAATATAAAACGTTTAAAAATCATACTTGTTTTAATTAACGATTAAGAAATAACTCTGGTATACAATATACCACGAATAAGGAATAGAAATATGATAATTGGTACAATTAAAGAAAAAAAGAAATTTGAAAATAGAGTTTCCATCTCCCCAGAAGAAGTAAAAAATTATGTCAAATCAGGCCACCAGGTCTTGGTTGAAAAAAATGCAGGTTTGCAATCAGGTTTTTCTGATAAACTATATAAAGAAGCGGGTGCCTCTATGTCTTCTGCTAAAGATATTTTAAAATCAGTCGACATCTTATTAAAAATTAATTGCCCTTCTCCCGACGAAGCAAAACAACTGAAAACCAGTTCAATGGTTATATCGCAGCTTAATATTCAAAATGAAATTGACTCAATTAAGATTTTTAATTCCAAAAAAGTTTCTGCCTTTTCTTTAGAGAGGGTTCCAAGAATAACAAGAGCTCAGGATATGGATATTTTATCTTCTCAAGCAAACTTAGCCGGATACCATGCAGTAATCGATGCTGCTCAGGAATTCAACAGAGTCCTTCCTTTATTTATGACTGCTGCTGGAAAAGTAACACCTGCTAACGTCTTAGTTATTGGAGCAGGAGTAGCTGGCCTCCAGGCAATTGCTACTGCAAAAAGACTCGGTGCTATTGTATATGCTACTGATGTTAGAATTGCCTCTAAGGAACAGGTCGAGAGTCTTGGTGGTAAGTTTGTAATGGTCGAAGATGAAGAGTCTAAGAATGCTGAGACCAAAGGTGGTTATGCAAAAGAAATGAGCGCTGAATACCAAAAAAAACAAGAAGCATTATTGGCTGAAACTTTAAAAGAGATGGATATTGTCATTTGTACGGCTCAAATCCCCGGAAGAAAAGCCCCTCTCATATTGAAAAAAGATATGTTAGATAACATGAAACAGGGCTCTGTCATCATAGATTTAGCCGTAGAGTCAGGTGGCAACTGTGAATACAGTCAGTTAGGTAAAGTAGTTTCTAAAAATGGTTTAAAAATTGTAGGACATGCCAATGTACCAGGTAGAGTCGCTAACAATGCCTCCAGTCTCTTTGCCAAAAATGTCTCAAACTTTTTAAAATTAATGAATTTTGAAGATAAAAAGAAATCAGTTATTAACAAAAATGATGAAATTATCAAAGCTACTTTGATTTGCTCAGCAGGAAAAAACTTAATCAAGTAAAGGAGAGATTATGTCAGAAATTTCAAACCAATTAGAATATTTATCTTATAGGGCCCAAGCACTAGCTGATCAGGCCAATCAACTAGCTTCTACTGTCGTAGAAACTTCCGGAGGTCATAGTGACTTTCTTATTTTTGGTATCACTGTTTTGGTTCTTGCCTGTTTTGTGGGGTATTACGTTGTATGGTCAGTAACACCAGCTCTTCATAGTCCATTAATGGGCGTAACAAATGCTATTTCATCAGTAATTATTGTGGGGGCTCTTTTAGCTGCAGGTCCAATTGATAGCACCATTTCAAAATACTTTGGTTTATTCGCGGTGGGATTAGCCTCAGTTAATATCTTTGGCGGATTTGTTGTAACTAACAGAATGTTGTCAATGTTCAAAAAGAAAAGTTAATAGTAGGAGTTATTCATATGTCAAATTTATCTACAGTTGCTTATTTAGTATCTTCAGTTTTATTTATTATGTCCCTAAGAGGACTCTCGCATCCAACTACAGCTCGACGTGGTAACTTTTATGGTATTATCGGAATGACAATAGCCATAGTTACTACTGTCGCTAACCCTGGTGTGTTAAGCTATAAGGAAATAGGAATAGCTTTTGTTACTGGCGGTTTAATTGGAAGTATTATTGCTACCCGAATACAAATGACATCTCTTCCTCAACTGGTTGCAGCATTTCATAGTCTCGTTGGTCTTGCAGCGGTCTTTGTTGCAGCTTCTGCTTTTTATAATCCAAGTGCATTTAACATTGGAACAGAAGGTAATATTCCTTTAGGAAGTCTTATTGAAATGACTATCGGTACTGCCATAGGTGCTGTTACATTTACAGGTTCTATTATAGCCTTTGGAAAATTACAGGGCTTTGTCTCGGGTAATCCCTTAGTATTTAAAGGTCAGCATTTTTTAAATCTTTTATTGGGATTAGCTATTATTGGTTTAATTGCTAAGTTTTGTATCGATCAAAACCCTCAGTATTTCTGGCTAATAGTTGCAGCTTCATTTCTTATCGGTGTTTTATTAATTGTGCCAATTGGTGGCGCAGATATGCCTGTCATCGTCTCAATGTTAAATTCGTATTCCGGTTGGGCAGCAGCGGGTATTGGATTTACTCTATCAAATAACCTTTTGATCATTACGGGAGCGCTAGTGGGATCATCTGGTGCTATTTTGAGTTATATCATGTGTAAAGGAATGAATAGATCGTTCTTAAATGTTTTACTGGGTGGCTTTGGTGGTGAGCAGGCAGCAAGCTCAGATGGTGGTGTGAAAGATGATCGTCAAGCTAAGCAAGGTAACGCAGCAGACGCAGCTTTTATGATGAAAAATAGTAAAACTATTATTATCGTTCCTGGTTATGGAATGGCAGTCGCCCAAGCTCAGCATGCATTAAGAGAAATGGGAGATTTATTAAAAGCGTCAGGTGCCCAAGTACGATATGCAATTCACCCAGTTGCTGGAAGAATGCCTGGACACATGAACGTTCTTCTTGCTGAGGCTAATGTTCCTTATGATGAAGTTTTAGAACTTGATGAGATTAACAGAGATTTTTCAGAAACCGATGTTGCCTTTGTTATTGGTGCAAATGATGTAACTAATCCAGCGGCAAAGACAGATAAGACTAGTGCTATTTATGGTATGCCTATTTTAGATGTTGAAAATGCGGGTCAGGTTTTCTTTGTAAAGCGTGGTATGGCCAGCGGTTATGCAGGAGTTCAGAACGAATTATTCTTCCGTGATAATACTTTAATGCTTTTTGGTGATGCCAAAAAAGTTTGTGAAGATATTATTAAAGGATTAGAGAATTAATCGTACTTTTTTTTACGCATAAGCTTTTTGAACCTTTTGATTGATTCGGCTTTTTCACGAAGCTTTCTTTCAGAAGGTTTCTCATAGTTTTTTCTAAGTTTTAATTCTTTGAAAATACCTTCTCTTAAAAGCTTTTTCTTTAGTACGCGAATCGCAGCTTCTACGTTATTATCTCTAACTTGTACTTCTATAGTCAATCTAGTAACCTCATAAAGGCGTAAGTTATATATAAATATGAAATCAAAGCAAGAAAAATTAAGTAACCTTTTTATAGAACAGGTTCCTAAATATGGATGGTCAAGAGACACGCTTCTACATTGTGCCAAAAAACAACGTATTTCGACACCTAACTTAGCCCTAATGTTTCCTTCTTTTGAATATGATGTTTTGAAATACTTAATTGCTCAAAATAACTCCTCAGTAGAGAAAAATTATAATTCATTCAACAACTCTCGACTAAAAACTAGAGATAAAATCAAAACAATTTTAGAGTTAAAATTTGATAGTAATCAGTATTTAAAAAAAGCCTTACCTGAAATGTTAAAATTTCTGCTTCGACCAGGCAATATTTTTATGTCTTCTAAAATGCTGCATGAAAATAGCGATTTTATTTGGAATCTAGCGGGAGATAAGTCTAATGACTTTAGCTATTATTCCAAAAGAGGACTTTTGTCTATAATTTACCTATCTACTTTAATTTATTGGTTAAATGATAAATCTAACAAGGGTATTGGAACTAAAAACTTTATTAGTAAATCAGTTGATGGAATTGTAGATGGTGTTTCGCGTTTAAAACAACTCAGTATGATTCAAACCCTAGCACAAAATTTCTTTTCAAGATTTAATACCAGTAAAACTTAAATTTAAAATTTATTTTTCCAATTTCTCATAACGTCTAAATGCTCTGTTAAAGCTTCAAATGATACAGACAATTCATAAACTAAAGTAACTAAAGCAGCCATTAATAAAATTAAGTGTAGGACAAAAAATATTAGTGCAGAAGTATCAAGGTGAACCAATATTAATAATAAACACATACACAATGTAACACCACTAAAAAGAGCAGAATATAGAGTCCATCGTAGTAGTTTCAATCTCTTTTCGAAATGAAATAAATGAAAGGTGTACTCTTCAATATTTTTAAACTTTAATACTTCGTTTTGAATTGCAGTACGTGAGTCTCGGATAAGCTTAGCTAGCGTCGCATACCGAGCTATAACTAATGTAATAAAAATAGTGCTTGCAAAAAACATAGCACTGAGCGTTGAAGTTTGAGCTATAATTGCGTAATTAAAATTTAACATTCTTAAGGTCGGGCAGTTAATCCACCATCAATCACTAATTCTGTTCCAGTTATAAATTCGCTTTGATCGCTAAGTAAAAAAAGAATTCCCTCTGCTACACCCTTAGGTTGGATGATCTTTTTCATGGGCATAAACTCTTTTAAGTTTTTTTTTGCATTAGGAATTTTCTTCCAACGATTTTGCATGGGTGTTTCAACGGCCCCTGGAAGAATACAATTACTTCTAATATTATATGGTCCAAATTGAATAGCCAAGGATTTAGAAAGCCTAATCATTGCAGCTTTTGAGGCTCCATATGCATCTTGAGGTTTGTCATCGCCTGAAAGTGCATCAACAGATGAGATGTGCACCATGGATCCAAACTTATTTTTTTTCATAACAGGAACAATTGCCTTTGATAATAAGACCATCGTTTTTAAATTAATATTAAATACGGAGTCCCATATCTCTAGGTCTAGATCAACTGCAGAAACGTCTTTCCCAAACCATAAAACACCTGTTGTATTTACTAGGTAATCAATACGTTTATGTTTTTTAATGAAATTCTTTACTATTTCATTGAGCTTTGCTTGATCGGTTAGATTAATTTCATGATACGTAATTTTTTTATTTTGAAAAATCTTGTTATTAGGTTTTTGGATATCGAGTGCAAGAATGTGAATATTGTATTTAAGCAATAATGAAGTTGTTGCCAATCCCATACCTCCAGCTGCTCCAGTCACAACGGCCGTTTTACCTTTTAAGTTCAATTGCATAGGTGAAAACATAAATAGTTTATTTTTGATGTAAACTGATCATTTGAAAGAAATTCATTGACTTTTTACATTCAAATTTTCATTATATTTTTAATTTAAACGGGGGAATGTATGGCGATACAAAAAACGATTACACCTATTGATAATAGTATTTACTTAGAGAGGCCTCTTGCGTCTGAGAATGAGATTAATGAAATTTTAGATAATGCAAAAAGTAGTTTTATTGAATGGAAAAATACTTCAATTGATGAGCGAATTATAGTTATTAATAAATTTATTGATAATTTATTAGCGCTTAAAGAAGAAATCTCAAAAGAAATATGTTGGCAAATTGGAAGACCAATTTCTCAATGTGGTAATGAACTACGGGGGTTTGAAGAGCGCTCTCGCCATATGGTTAATATTGCAAAAACATCTCTCGAAAACATTCCTGCTAGAAAGAATGATGAATTTGATAACTATATCTATAAATCACCCCTAGGCGTTATATTTGTTATGGCTCCATGGAATTATCCCGTTATTACAGCAACAAATACTATTGTTCCTGCATTATTATCTGGGAATACTCTTGTTCTTAAACATTCATCACAAACCCCAAGATGTGCAGAGTTAATAAACCAAGCCTTTGAAGGCACCGGTCTGCCTAAGGGCGTCTTTCAATTTGTTCACACGAACCATGAGGCTTGTGAAAAGATTATTTCTGATCCCAGAGTGGCTCATGTTGTCTTCACAGGATCAGTTCGAGGCGGTCAAGAGGTTAAAAAGTATATTGGAACAAGATTTATTAATGTGGGATTAGAACTTGGTGGAAAAGACCCAGCTTATGTGAAATCTGATGCTGATGTGAGTCATGCAGTTGAAAATCTTGTTGATGGTGCTTTGTTTAACTCAGGACAGTCTTGTTGTGGTATTGAGAGAATTTATGTAGACCAATCTATATATCAAGACTTTATAGATGGTTTTAAAGCTATAACAGAGCAATACAGATTAGGTGATCCTTCCTTAGAAGATACTAATCTTGGCCCTGTTGTCAGAATGTCTGCTGCAAATTTTATTAGAACCCAAATGAGTGAAGCTGAAAAACAAGGAGCACAGAGACTAATTGATGAGAGTAAGTTCTCCATAGTAAAAGAAGATAACTGTTACATTGCACCTCAAGTAATGATCAATGTTGACCACTCGATGAGATTTATGATGGAAGAAACATTTGGTCCCACAGTAGGGATAATGCCCGTTCAAAATTCAGATGAGGCTCAAAAATTAATGAATGACAGCCCTTATGGATTAACAGCATCCATATGGACTAAAGATTTAGATTTTGCTAAAGAATTTGGAAAAAATGTTGAAACGGGAACTTTTTTTATGAATAGATGTGATTATTTAGATCCTGCTTTAGCTTGGACAGGTGTCAAAGATACTGGTGTTGGTTGTTCGCTATCAACTCTTGCATTTGATCAATTTACTAGACCACAAAGTTTTCATTTAAGAAATGTTGGTTAGGAAATCGCGTTAGACTTTAAATAGTATTATGTTAGCTTTGCAATAATGCCTTTAGCGCTTCTTTTATATATAAAAGTTATAGATAAAATTACAGATGTTATAGGGCGTATTACGATGTACACCGTTTTTGCGATGATGGGCATTCTAGTCTTATCATTTGTAACAAGAAATATTATTAATTTCCCATTGCTTTGGATTATTGAGATGGCTCAGTTTATAATGACTGGATATTATCTCATGGGAGGTGCCTATTCTATGAAAGAACATCAACATGTTCGTATGGATTTGGTATATGGAAATTTTTCTGAAAAGAACAAAGCTAGAATGGATCTTTTTACAAGTATATTTCTTATTTTTTATTTAGTTGTTTTGCTTATCGGCTCATATAACAGTCTCGTCTATACCTTAGAAACAAAAAAAACACTTTTCTCTGCTTGGAGACCTTATGTGTGGCCAATCAGTAGTATTATGTTTTTAGGTATTTTTTTGATGATACTTCAGACTATTTCAATGGTCTTCAAAGATTATGCAAAAGTTAAAGGAATAAAAATTTAATGTTGGCTGAATATTTTAGTTACGAGGCAATAGCAATTTTAATGTTTTTTACGATGGTTTTAATGCTGTTGACTGGCCAAAGAGTTTTTGGGGCTATTGGATTTGTAGCTGCAGCTGCAGCATTACTACTGTGGGGTAATGGAGCTGTTGAGATGCCATTCACTGCATCTTGGAAATTATTTAAGTGGTATCCTATGCTCACTCTTCCTTTATTTATTTACATGGGATACATGATATCTGAGTCAGGCATAGCTAATGATCTCTATAAAATGTTCCACGTTTATTTTGGGGGAACACGAGGTGGATTGGCTATAGGAACTATGTTTATGATGGTAGCCATTTCTGCCATGAATGGTTTGAGTGTTGCTGGAATGGCTGTTGGTGCAACAATAGCATTGCCTGAGATGTTAAAACGAAATTACGATAAACGGATGATAAGTGGGGTAGTCCAGGCTGGTAGCTCACTGGGTATTTTAATACCACCTAGTGTTGTTTTAGTTTTATATGGCATGATAGCAAGACAGCCAGTAAGTAAGCTGTGGTTAGCAGGGCTCATACCAGGCTTGATCATGGCCACTCTTTTTATTTTATACATTTATATAAGATGCAAACTTCAACCTGAATTAGGACCGATCTTACCTGAAAAAGAAAGAAAGATGCCAGTTATAGAAAAAATTAAATTACTAAGAGCCGGCATTACACCTTTTGCAATTTTTTTTGTTATGACAGGATTATTTATTATGGGTATTGCAAGTCTTGTAGAGTGTTCTGCTGTAGGCGCCTTAGCTGCAACTATTGCTGCGTGGTTTAAAGGCAGATTAAATTTAAAAGTCATCGAGGATGTTTGTAAAAAAACATTAGGTGTTTCTTGTATGTTTATGTGGATAATTTTAGCAGCTCTTTCTTTTGGTGCTGTATTTGATGGCATAGGTGCAACTAAAGCAATTGAGTCATTATTTATTGAAAGATGGAACTTAAGTCCATGGGGAGTTTTGATTATGATGCAGTTATCTTACATTCTAATGGGTATGTTTTTGGATGATACCGCGATGTTAGTGATTGTTGCACCTCTTTATGTTCCTTTAATTATAGCTTTAGGATTTGATCCAATTTGGTATGGCGTTTTGTATACTATTACTTGTCAAATCGCATACATGACTCCGCCATTTGGTTATAATCTATTTTTAATGAGAGCGATGGCGCCTAAGGAAATAACTTTAATCGATATATATAGGTCAATTATACCGTTTGTTTTAGTCATGTTATTCGGTCTTGTTATTATGATGATGTTTCCGCAGATTGCTTTATGGCTACCCACAACTATATTGGGTTAAGCTAAATTTAACATTTAAAAACCATACAATTTAAGCATATAATAAATGCATTGGAGGAATCTTATGTCGACAAAAAATAAAATCAAAACTCCCTCATCTTCTAGAAGGGGATTTTTAAAAAAAGCAGGTTTAGTTTCAGCTGCAGCTATCGGTGCAACAGCAGCAAAAGCACCATATGTTTACGCAGCAACTAATCCAATTAAATGGAGATTACAAACTTACTCTGGTGCTCCGTTGGGTGCTCACGTTGTCCTTCCACAAATTGAAGCTTTTAATAAAGCCGCTCATGGTGAAATGGAAATCGAACTTTTTTATGCAGATCAATTAGTTCCTACTGATGAGTTATTTAGAGCTATGCAGGCTGGTACCATTGATGCCGTTCAAAGTGATGATGCTACTATGGGATCGCCTGTAGATATTTCGGTTTTTGGTGGATATTTCCCCTTTGCAACAAGATATAGTCTCGATGTTCCAGCGATGTTTAGATACTACGGTTTGGATAAGATTTGGGCTGAAGCATACGGTGAAGTAGATAATGTAACATGGCTAAGCACAAGTGCATGGGATCCATGTCACTTATTCACTGTTAATAAGAAAATTGAAAAACTTTCTGACATGAAGGGTTTAAGAGTTTTTGGTGTCCCTACTGCAGGACGTTTCTTAGCACAATATGGTCTAATTCCAGTTACTGTTCCTTGGGATGATGTTGAAGTAGCAATGCAAACTGGTGAACTAGATGGTGTTTGCTGGTGTGGATTTACAGAAGCCTATGAAGTTGGTTGGGCTGATATTTGTAACTATGCTCTTACAAACTCAGTAACAGGTGCTTGGTTTGGTTCTTACTTTGCTAATTCTGAAAGCTGGAACAAACTATCACCAAAACTGCAGGAATTATTTAAAATGTCTATTGATCAATCTCATTACTACAGACAAGTATGGTATTGGGGTGGAGAAGCTGATCTTCGTGTCAACGGTAAGAAGATGGAATTAACAAGTCTTCCTACTGATGAATGGGCAGGCGTTGTAAATGATGCTGGTAAGTTCTGGGATGATGTAGCAGCCTCTTCTCCAAGAAGTGGTAAAGTTGTGGAAGCATTTAAACTTTATGCTGACACAATGGAAAAAGCTGGATATCCTTATAGATAATTATTTTTTTTCTTCACCCTATTATTTATTAGTAGGGTGAAGAAACTAATCTAAAAAATTTCAAATTTAAAATATGGGCATTACATTTAAAGAATTAGAAAAAAAAATTAAATCTAAAGAAATCGATACCATTCTTGTTTCTCTCTCTGATATGCAAGGAAGACTAGTTGGTAAAAGGGTTACAGGTAGAGCATTTCTAGACTACGTACACAAAGAAACACATTTTTGTAATTATCTCTACACCGTAGATATGGACATGTATACGGTACCTGGTTTCAAATCTTCTTCATGGGAGACGGGCTATGGGGACATGACTGTAAAACCTGACCAGAATACTTTGAAGATTTTACCTTGGTTAGAGAACACCGCTATAGTTTTAGGGGATGCTTTTGAGCATGATGGTAAAACGCCAGTTGCCCATTCAACTCGACAAATTTTGAGAGAGGCAATTAAAAAAGCTAATAGCATGGGTTTTGAACCTATGCTCGGCTCAGAGTTAGAATTCTTTTTATTTAAACAAACCTATGAAGAAATACACGCTAATCATTATAAAAATTTAAAAGAGACTTCTTGGTATATTGAAGACTATATGATTTTTCAAACCTCAAAAGAGGAGCCATTCAATCAAGAATTAAGAAATAGTTTATTAGAGTCTGGAATATATGTGGAGTGTACAAAAGGTGAGGCCTCTCCTGGTCAGCAAGAAATTAATGTTGTTTTTACAGACGCTTTAAATATGGCAGACAATCATATTTTGATTAAGAATGCTGCAAAAGAAATTGCCTATAAGCACAATCGTGCTGCTAGTTTTATGGCTAAGTATAATAAAGATGTCTGTGGTAGTTCATGCCATATTCATAATTCTTTATTTGATATAAAAACCAAAAAAAATATTTTTGCTGATCCTAAAGATAAGTTTGGAATGTCAAAGATCTTTAAAAGCTATGTCGCTGGACAAATTTTATTTTTAAGAGATCTGTCTATATTTTTGGCACCAAATGTGAACTCTTATAAACGCTTTCAAGAGGGGTCTTTTGCTCCCACAACTGCCGCTTGGGGTATTGATAATCGTACTGCTGGATTTCGTCTCGCTGGTCATGGGGGGTCAATTAGAATTGAATGTCGAGTACCTGGTGCTGACGTTAATCCTTATCTTGCTTTCGCTGGTCTTATTCAAGCAGGCCTATATGGTATTGAAAATAAACTTGAACTTGAAGAGCCTTTATCAGGCAATATATATCAAAATAAAAAAGCCAAGAATGTCCCAGGGACTTTAAGAGAAGCTATCGATTTAGCAAAAAAATCAAAATTACTTAATCAAATTTTCCAACCTGATGTACTAGAGCATTACATTCATGCTGCTGAATGGGAGCAGTCTGAATATGATAAATCTGTCAATGATTGGGAACATCGTCGTTATTTCGAGAGAGGATAAATAAGGAGAAATCATGCAAAATATGAACTGGAATTATCCAACCAATATTTGGTTTGGAATTGATAGAGCAAAACAAATTCAAGAGGCTTGTAATAGTCTTGACATCAAAAATCCTCTAATTGTTACTGATCCGGGGTTACTGCAAACACCTATCATTGATCAAATTAATAGTTATTTAACTTCAAAAACTGCAGTTTACTCTGATGTTCAAGGAAACCCTACTGGATCAAATGTAATTAATGGCGTTCAAGTTTTCCTTGAGGGAAAGCATGATGGTGTAATTGCCATTGGAGGAGGGTCGGGGATGGACGCTGGAAAAGGTATCGCTTTTCTTGCCCATCAATCAAGACCTTTGTGGGATTTTGAGGATATTGGCGATTGGTGGACAAGAGCCGACTCTTCCTTGATTAAACCCATAATCGCAATTCCAACAACAGCTGGAACTGGATCTGAAGTAGGACGAGCGGGTGTTTTTTTAAATGAAGAAACTCATAAAAAGAAAATTATTTTCCATCCTAAGATGCTTCCCCAAATTGCTATTTTAGATCCCTCGTTAACTATCAATCTTCCTAAGGGAATAACTGCTGGAACGGGTATGGACGCTCTAGCCCATTGCATTGAAGCTTATTCCTCACCCTTTTATCATCCTATGGCAGAAGGCACAGCGGTTGAGGGCCTGAGATTAGTTAAGGAAAATATTCAAGAAGTTTATCATAATGGAACAAATGTTGAGGCTCGGGCTCATATGTTGGTTGCTTCAATGATGGGCGCAGCTGCGTTTCAAAAAGGATTAGGGGCAATTCATTCTATTACTCATCCTGTAAATTCGCTCTATCACACTCATCATGGCACCACTAATGGAACTGTGATGCCTTTTGTTCTGAACTTTAATAGGGAGATGATTGAGAAAAAATTTGATCGTTTGGCTAAATTTTTAAATATTCCAAATGGTTTTGAAGGTATTGTAAATTGGGTTATTGATCTAAAAAAAGAAATGGAAATCCCTGAAACTTTAAAAGACATGGGTGTAAATATAGGGGATGAAGTTAAGTTGGCTCCCTTAGCTCAAGAGGATCCAAGCACTGGAGGTAACCCTCTAGAAATGGATGAAAATAAATTTGAAAAGCTTATTGGAAATTGTATTGAGGGTAAGTATTAAATCTTCAAAAACTGCTTATGTGCCTTTTTGGAAACACAGGCGACAACATCACCATCAGATTTAAAATTTAAAGGATTACCTTTCCAGTCTGTGATAATTCCCCCAGATTCCTCGATAATATTAATTAAAGGAAGGTAATCGAAGGGTTTTAGAAAAGACTCAACAACAAGAGGAATTCTTTTCTCAGCAAGAAGGCCATATTGAACGCAATCTCCCCCTAAGGAGACATACTTAGTCTTTTTTGCTAAGGCATTATATTTTCTATTTTTATTAATTGATTTAAATGCAGTCATTCCAGAAGTGCTAAAAAAAAGATCTTTGAGAGGGAGGTCTAGAGAAGATTTTTTTATTTTTACTCCATTGCAATAGGCGCCATTATCTTTTATCCCAATCCACCTTTTTTTAATATCCGGGCTATTAATAATTCCGAATACAGGGTATCCATCTTTACATAAAGAAATGAGAGTTCCATAACTACCATTCCCATTAATGAAATTTTTTGTTCCATCTATGGGATCGATAACCCAAACATAAGATGAGTCTAATTTCTTATTTGCAAACTCTTCTCCATAGATTCCATGATCTGGATATTTTTTTTGAATAAGAGATCTTAATTTTTTTTCTATTGCTGTATCTATTTTAGTAACAGGGGATTTATCATATTTAAAATTTATTTTTAACTTTTGAGGTGAATTTTTTTTGATGATTTGTTCGGAAAGACTTACGAGTTTTTTAGCAAAACTTAAAAATTCTGATATTTCGTTCAATTTCAAAGACATGTTAAAAAAATATATACAAAAAAAACATTACTACTATGGGATTTTTTAATTAATATTATTAGAAATCTTTTGGAAAATTAGATCAAAGTTGTCAGAAGTCTGAGCTCCATTAATTACTATTTTTTTATCAACTATAAAAGTAGGTACGCTACTAATACCCATTTTTCGAGCTTGTAATTCTTCATTAGCTAAGGGTTCTATATTGTCCTTATTGGATAGGTAGCTTTTTAGTTCATCTTCATCGATAGCATTATTGACAGCGATGCTTAATAAAACATTTGGGTCTCCAATATCTTCTCCCCGTAAAAAATATGACTCAAATAAATCTTCAAGGACTTTGATTTGCATATTTTTCTCATAAGCTAGGGCTAAGAGTCGATGGGAATTAAAAGAATTGGGCGTTACTTCAATAGAATCGAAATTAAAGTCTATACCCTCTTTTAACCCCTCTTCATAAATATTATCATAAACAGTTTTAGCAGCATCGGCGCTTCCAAATTTAGAAACTAAATATTCCTGCCTATCCATACCATCAGGAGCCATTCCTGGATTTAATTGGAAGGGCCTCCATGTTTGCTTGAATTCTAAATGATTATTTTTTTCAATAGCTTTATCTAATCGTTTTTTTCCAATATAGCACCAAGGACATATAGTGTCTGAAAAGATATCTAATTCAATCATATTACTAAAGATATTAGTGTTGTCATAAAAACATAGTAATTCAAGATTAAATTTAAGTATAATAAGAGAAGAACTGATTCACGGAGGATATAGTATGGTCGAAAATTTTAATGGTATTTTTTATTTAGTAATTTTTTTAATTGTTTTAGCAATGAATATTTTTTACGGATATAATTGTTTATTTAAAACTAAACAATTCCTTGAGAAGTATGAAATAGATGTCTCAGGTGCTTTTTTTGCAAGGTTTTCTGGAAGTTTAATTGTAGCTACTGTGCTGATGCAGCTCTATATTCTTTTCAGGGGCACGGAGGCAACTTGGACCTTTTTTAACTTTATGTTCATTGTAATGACTATAATTTCTGGGGCATCTTTTTATGGCTTTGAAATTGATAAATTAGGTTTGACTAAAGGGTCTTCAAGAGAGGGATATCTATCTACAGGAGCTCTGGCTCTTTTATGGGGTATTTTATGCTTCGGATTGGCAGATAAGATTTATATTTAACGTTTTCTAATAAAATAGATAAATATCAAAGACGTTAAATACATAATTACACTATAAGTTGCGGCGGGTACTATGTACAACCCGCCACCAAAAACACTTGTTCCAACAAATATAGCTAGAGTTCCATTTTGAAGACCACATTCAATAGATATTGCTTTTAATTGAGGTCCTCCTGCACTAAATAATTTTGCCCAGTAATAAGCGATGGTCATCATCAAAATATTTAAAATTAAGACAACTAAACCTGTTTGAGCAAAATATTCTACAAGATTTTGTCTTTCAGCTAAAATAGCTCCAATGAGAACTAAAACAAATAAAGCAGTTGAAAGGATCTTAGCTATCTTTTCTATTCTTTTTGTTAAATAAGATAAGGATGCTCTAAAAATCATTCCTAGTAAAACGGGAAGAGTGACGATTAAAAACATACTTATTGCAATACTAGTTAAAGAAATTGAACCAAGGGAGTTATCAGATATCAATCCCATAGAAATACCTAAAACTAAAGGAACAGAAATTACACTTAATAAACTCATTACAGCGGTTAAAGAAATAGACAGGGCAACATCTCCTTTTGCAAAAGAGGTCAAGATATTGGATGTCACTCCACCTGGGGCAGCCGCAATAAGTATTAGTCCTATAGCTAACTCAGGTTGAAGCGGCCAAATAAATACTATGATTAATGCAACCAAAGGAAGAAATAATAATTGGCTAACAAGACCAATTAAAAAATTTTTTGGCATCCTTGCTACTCGAGCAAAATCTGAAAAAGTTAACCCTAATCCTAGAGTAAACATAATAAAAGCCAGAGCTAAGGGGAGAATAACATCGGTTATGAAATTCATAATTTAGGATAACAAAAATAAGAGTGTTTTTATATCTCTATTCCAGTTTTTTTCTCTTCAAAATCAACTAATTCTTCAGGAAATCCATCAGCTCTAAAAGATGTATTAAACCGATCTTCCAATCTTTTGACAATCATTGAAGACCAAGCTCGATCTCCAAATTTTTCTTTTCCATCTTTAATAATATCTAATATTATTGGTGCAATTTCTAAATCTACACCAAGCCTCGATGCTATCCTTTGAAAAAGACCTATGTCTTTTTCAACTAAATCCATAGTAAAATTTATATTATATGATCCGTTCAAAATAACCTGACTTTCAGTTTCATGAACAAATGAGTTACCTGATGAGGAGGCAATACCTTTAAACACCTTATTTAAATCAAGATTAGATTTACTAGCTATTGTCCATGCTTCACCTAAAGCAACTAGATGAACAGTTGCTAAATAGTTAGTTATCACTTTTAGAATAGAAGCAGTTCCAAAATTCCCAGTATGTAAAATTTTTCTTCCTAAGCATTTTAAAATAGGTAGAGCTTTTTCAAATCCTTCTCTGTTTCCACCAACAAATATTGAAATATTACCTGTTGCAGCACGATGACACCCCCCGCTGACTGGAGCCTCAAGAGCAATTGCTTTTTTTTCTTCAATCATAGCAGCATGTTTTTTTAATTGTTCCTCATCGGTAGTGCTCATTTCCATCCAGATTTGGCCTTCTTGAATTGAATTGATAATCCCTATATTTGATTCTAGAACCTCTGCGCACACCTCAGGTGAGGGAAGACATGTAATTATTAAGTCAGTATTTTCTACAAGCTGGGTTATTGAAGATGCAATTTTGGATCCTGATAATTCAAAATCATTTAAGATTTCTTTATTTTTGTCAAAAACAGTTAAATCAAATTGATTGTTTAAAAGATTTTTTGCAAGCTTTCCACCAACATTACCAAGTCCTATGAATCCTATCCTCATACTTACTCCTCTGTATTAATTTAATTAAAATTTTAACTTATTTTTAATTACTATTATTTAATTAATTATCTAAAATATAAATATGTCGATTTATTTGAGAACAGAAAAAATTATCTCAGACTGGACTGACTATAATGGCCATATGAATTTAGCTTTTTATATCCATTTATTCGATCAAGGTTGGGATGTTTTGTTAGATAAATTTGAAATGGGAGGTGACTCGGCTAAAATAGACAAAAGATCCACGTTTGCTGTTGAATCTCATACCAAGTATATAAAAGAGGTTAAAGAGGGCGATGATGTCGATATCAATCTTCTTTTTTTAGACCGAGATGCAAAAAGAATGATCTATCAATTAGAAATTTTTAGTAAGGCTGGAAACTACCGTGCGGCTACTACTGAAGTTTGTTCAATCTATGTTAATTTAGATCTCAGAAAAGTAACAGAAATAGAACCTCATAAATTAGAATTGATGGATAAATTTATTCAAGAAAACAAGAATAACTACCAGCCAATTGAATTTTATCTTTTAGATAAATTAAAAAAATAATTATTTAGTCAGTAAGACAATCCTAATTTTTATTTTTGATGTAAAATCTTTATTTTTGGGAAGATAACTTATAGGCCTAGACTTATACAATAATCGAAATTGAGAATTATTATTTATAATATTATCAAAATCAAATTTTTCCCAAAGATCAACTCTCTGAGTAAAAATAAAATATCCCTTGTCTACAAGGTATGATGAAACGTTGTTAAAAAGTTTTTGGTGGTCTTTACAATAAGTCATTGCACCAATTAGACTGACAATATTATATTTTGATTTTACAGCAATTCTCTTTTCAAAATTAGATTGAAAAAGCTTTCGATATATCTTTTTATTTTTTGAGATATTTATTATTTTCGGTGAAATATCGGATCCATCACAAATGCAATCAGGAAATTCTTTCAACAATTCTTCCGTAAATAATCCCGTTCCACACGCAAGATCAAGTAAATATTTTGGTTTTTTTTTAATAAATTGAGCTAGAATTTTTACAGACTGTTTGGGTGCTCTATAATCCCATTGATGAAGAGAATGGTCATATTCAGATGATCAACGGTCATAATATTTTCTTACAGAATGAGAATTACCAATACCCTTTAATAGAGAGCTCATTTTAATCTTAAACGGCAAAGATTAAAAAAAATAGTTTCATATATTTTATAAACTTTGATTTGTTGGAAGAATAACTAGGTCTCTTATATTGGCACCTCTGCCTCGAGACAGTGCAAAATCAAAACAGGAAACTACTTCTTTCACATCTAAAGCATTTCCTTTTTTAATCATGTCATTGATATATTTTCTATTTTTAATGGGATCTATATCCCACAACTCTGTCATGACCATACCAGGAGCGATAGATATCACTCTAATATTACTTTTAGATACTTGTGTTCTCAAACCATGGGCGAATGATTGAATGGCATGTTTGGAAGCACTATAAATGGGCTCCCAATGAATGGCTTGATGGCCTGAAATAGAACTGGTTATAGCAATATCGCCAAATTTATTTTTTTTCATATGGGGTAGGACTAAATTTACCAATCTAAAGACACTCGTCACATTAACGCTTATGACTCGTTCCCATCTATCCGGATTGCCAGATATAATTTTATCAGGTTCATATAAGCCTGCATTTGCAATTAAAACATCTATCTTTTTAAATTTATTAATAGACTCTTTTACAATTTTTTTAATATCAGCTGATTTTGTTAAGTCAGCACAAATAGACAATGTATTTTTTTTAAATTTTTTTGAGAGCCTATCAACTTTTTCTCTTGTTCCACCAACAAGAATTAATTTATAGTTTTTCTTATAATAATGTTCAGCTAGAGCTTTTCCTATTCCTGAAGTGGCACCTGTAATAAGCATAACTTTTTTTGTCTTCATCTGCTAAACTATATATATATGAAGGGAAATATCATTAAATATTGATAATTTTACACCCTTGAATTTTATAAAATTTATGCTTTACTATTTTTGTGCAAAAAATACTTTTTATTTTTTTATCTATTGGCTTGATGAGCTGTGCAACAATCACGAATGATCCAAACGTACCAGTTGCCTTATCTTTTAGCGATGGCTCAGGAGGTCAATGTTCATTAACTAATAAAAGAGGGTCTTGGCAGCAAGATATGCCAGGAACCGCAAGCATTAGAAGATCTGACGACAATCTTCATTATAATTGTGTTACCGATGAAGGTAAAACAGCTATAGGCTCAATTCCAAGTGAAATTGGAGCTAAAATTGTAGCTAGTGCTGTGTTTATTGATTTTGGTATAACAGATGCAATTACAGATAAACATAGAATTTACCCTTCCAACTACGTAATACCCGTAAAATAAATCAAACCTTTCTAAATCTTAATTTATACATCTTACACTTAATTATGATGTTTAAGTTAAAAATATTAAATCATAGTTAATAGTAAAAAAATTATACAACGTTTGAAGAGAGCTTATTTAAATACACACTTATCAATTGTGTAAAAGTAATAATAAACTATTCTTATTTTATGAAAAAAATTTTAATTATATTGTTATTAGTTCCTAGCTTGAGTTGGGGGGCAGTAACTTTTA
>Ga0222718_10000939_pt1 | contig 29621 bp, 24 predicted proteins | sample C33_27DmetaG_FD_165045 | JGI IMG/M metagenome (GOLD analysis project Ga0222718, IMG submission 165045) | Estuarine water microbial communities from San Francisco Bay, California, United States - C33_27D | ecosystem: Environmental > Aquatic > Marine > Unclassified | place: USA: California...
CCCTGACTTAATTCTGCTACTGCAGACTCAAAACAAGGGGGCCAATCATCTCTTATTGCTGCCGTCATGGGCATTTCCTCCTTTACTTGTTCAGATAATAATTTACTAACTCTTTCAACAGGGTCTGTAAATAACTCCGCGAATGAATCATCCATTTTATTCATTCTTTCCAAACAGCTATCTGTTAAATTTTCACGGATTCTTTCCTTAATTAATCTGGCAGTTCTTTGCTGACTTGTTTCACCAGCACCTGAATTCATACAGACCCAACCGTTTTCAACAGGACGATTGATTAATCTCCAATAATTACCCGAAATACGCGGACACAGTTCTATAAAATCACTCATCGGTATCCAATAAGTTACTTTTCTTCCAAAATTATCAGGTCTTTCTTTAATGTCAGAAAGATATGATCTTGCTAACAAGATAAAATTCTCTTCATCCATACCAAAGAGATGGTCTGCTCTGCTAGCCTCGCCTTCTACCCATCTCGCTAGAAGTCGTTCATTGAATGAAGCACAAACTACAAGCATTGCATACAGAAATGAGAGCGACTCCGTCATTTTACCCAAATCTGATGATAAATCGATTGTTGTCGCAGCATCAACTCCTTCTTTATGCATAACAGATTCAAGAAGTCTCAACCTTCCTCGTGCACGTACTTCTTCTAACCACGGTTCTTCAATTAAATCATTAACTGTAATTCCGTTTTTTTCAAGAACAACCTTTAGGAAATCACTACCTTGGGGCAGGAATGGATATCTTGCCATCAGTGCATCATTTTCGATACTTGGTTTGGTGAGCGGCATCGGCACATCATGTCCATGAGCGACGAGGGTTCTTCAATACTCACCGACCCCTTCCACTGGAGTTGAACATAGATGTCCATGGAAATAGACATTCTTCCATCGGATGATAGGCTAATCAAGATACAAGATGAAGTACGTATTTTTTTTGATTGGGACCTCAAATCAGATATTGAAAGCGCAAATCAACTTTTGGCAACTGTTGAAAATACTTCAATTGATAGTTGGACTAGACCACAAAGATCTGTGACAGTGGCGAATCTACGGAGAAGATTGGTTTTAAGAGAAACAAAAATTGCAGTTTTAGGTGCTGCTATAGAAGAATCAGAGATTATTTCTATGCTCGAAAATCCAACTTTATTCGTTGCCGCCGATGGTGCAGTAGGTGTACTCTCAAAACTTCCTGAATCTGTATCCGAAAGAGCCTGGTCAAGATTAGTTTGCATAGTTAGTGATGCAGATGGCGGATCAGGTACTATTGAAGCAGTCAAAAGAGGAATCCCTATTATTTTACACGCACATGGCGACAATGAATCCTCTTGGAGAAATTTATTGGGAATAGCATTGAATATGCAAAATCCTCCGAGGATTGTACTAACGCATCAAACTCCAGAAAAGATAACTGGGATGTATAATCCTGGTGGCTTTACCGATGGAGATAGAGCAATTTGTTTTTTGTTAGCCCTTGGCGTCCCTAATGATAGAATTCTATTATTAGGTACTCGTACAGATGTTGTAGGTAAATGGTCCGGAGTAACCAATCCAGAAGAGAAATTAATCAAACTTCAGTGGATGGCTAAGATTATAGCAATCATTGGAATCAAATATTAATTATAAGAAATCAGTTAAAGTCATGACCGTAACTTTGTCATTATTAAACAAAGAGTCAGCACTTTCAGTCAACCATTTTACTCTTTGTTCAGTATACATACCTACTCCATAATTTTCAATTATCCCTTCCGTGACTTTGATATATTTTCTCACAGCACCTTCGGTAACAGTTAGTATGACATTTCCTCCACACATTGTCGAATCTTCACCTCTTCGAGCAGATAATCCTCCAATTTCTAATTTATGTGATTGAATACATTTTCCAGCAAGAGGCATCCTTCGGTATTTCTCTCCACACTTTACACATCTGACCTTTTGTCTTGTAAATGCAACAAGGTTTCCTCTTAAATCAGGTAAAAAGTGAGATTCTATCACTTGTGATGCCACTTTTTCTACCCGAACGCTTCTCAGTAAAGATCCTATAGATAATTGACCATTCATTTTGTCTTCCATAGACTTCAGTGTTTTGTATGATGAATTTTTTGGCCCTGCATCTAACTCTCCAGATTCATGAGTCCAACCGTAACCTCGCAAATCCCCTATAGTTCCTAAGCGTGTTTCTACTGTCTCGACTTCATCACTTAATTCACTCGGATGTGGTTGACTCTGTGTTTTCTCATAGAAAGATCTCGTGTAATAATATGAACAATCAACATTTAGTGCTTCCTTATCGATTTCACTAGGATTTAGTCTGGTAGTTAAGACAAGAGGTGCATCCATCCTACCTCCTCTCCCAGAGGGTAGAATATGTTTTGAGAAATTTAGCAAACCATCCATCAACATCAAGATACTATCTTCGTCTCCATCACAATTCCTTCTTTTCGCTGCATGGAAAAGTGGGTGCGCATATCCAGCAGATGCTGCAGTCCATCCAATTATTCTACACAAAACACCCCCTGATGTATGAGGTGCTAAACCAATTGCTAAAGAGCCGACAATATCGTCAATAGTTTTCACATTATAGAACGGCTTCATGTTATAAAATCGAACTAATAAATCATCTACGAAATTACAAGTAGATATCAAATGTTCTTCAGCATTAAGTGAAGGGATAATGTCTTGAGGAAACAACTCCAAAATTTGCTCATTACTGCTTAGTTCCTGCCCAAAAACATCTTTTTCATATCCTAATTGATACAATTTTTCCCAAGAGGTATAAATTTCTTTAGGTTTGAAATGAGTTACTGGGACATCAATCATATCGTATCTAGAGGTACCATCTCTAAAGACAGAAACACCGTGTTTAGCTCTTAATATCCCCTTTTCTATTGGTTCAGGTGTTTGTGCTTCAGACAACAGTTCTTTTTGTGCCTTAATCAATGCTGGTAATCTATCCAAGCCAAGGGATCTTCTTTTCACTTCTAACAATTTATCTAAGTCTACCGTAGTTCTTTCCCCTCTTCTTCTTGAACTAGAACCTCTTTTCCTTTTTTCAACTGTTTTCCCTCCACATTCTATAGGTTCTCCTTCCAATTTCCTGTTATGACATATAAGATTAGGAGACTCTTTTCCACAATCTTGACAAATACGTCTTGACATTTCAACCCTTATTCTTCCTTTTTTGGCAGCTTGAATTAGTAATTTTTGACTTCCACCATTTTCACCAATAGGGTATAGTGAATGCGTTAATGGCTTCAATTCCCTTCTAGCAGACTTTTCCGGACGCCCCATCCTAGCTCCTATTCTGCAGGGGACCGAATCTTCCCATCTAAGATTAGATGTTTTCCTAACTACCCACAAGCTCCTTTCAACCTCATTTTCATCTAGGAGTATTTTTGCATTAAGTAAAGCGTCTTCATTATCCGGTCCTTGATCAATAATTTTTGCCGCCGCCTGATCTCCAGCATTCTCTGTTTGTTCAATATTCAGCCCAGATTGTCTAGCAGCAGTAGTTGCTTCTATTCTAGCTAGGTCTCTTTCTTTCTCTAAATCATTAACTCTTTCGTCTTCCAGACGGATGATATCTGATGCTTGATTTATTTTTGCCATCCTATCTCTAATGAATGATTCGGTTTCGACTGATTTTCTTATATTATTTCCATAAATTTCGTATCCTAAGCCCTCAAGTAGCGCTTCCCAGTGTCTAGTGACAACTATATCTCCCTCGTTGTGGAAATGTTCAATGCCCAAAGTCATTAATGAGGATTTAATTACTCCATTCTCCTCAAACATAGTCCATCTTGTTTGAGTTTTAGAAAGCTGTTCAGGTATTTTTTCCATAGTTTCTAAAGGCCAGTTATTGACAACATTTGGAATAATCAATTTATCGTCTTCAATTATAGAATCTCCAATAATTTGTATTAATGGCGCCATATATGTTATTGGTAAATCTGACCACCAAAGGTTCCATGGAGGAGGAATTGCAGTCCCAAATTCATTCGATACATGTTTTATTTGTGTCCAGTCTAATTCTAACTCTCTGAGAAATGTAATCCAATTTCTTTTCCTCCATTTCCTATCATTAGGATCCTCTCCTCCTCTCTTTATTGCCCCGTTAAATGGTAATCCTTTAGGTAAAGATTGCAAATCCTGATTAATAATTTCTGCAAATTTTTCTACCTTTATTGGCAAATCTAATGATTCAGATAAGTCAGATGCCCACCAGTCCTTATTGTATGATGAGGGTACCAATTTCTTATTATTTTCTAAAAACTCACCATAACCTATCAGAATTTCTCCAGAGTCCCAGATAGATTTTACATTTGGAACATTTAATCTCCAATCATCTAAATTTCGAATTTTCCTAAACTCTCCATCATTCATCAATACAGTAGGACCATCAATTTCAGTACATGGAGTTACGGCACAAGCCTTCCCCGGTCTTTCCATTTTCATCTGAGTGCCTACTGCTAGAAACCCGCCCATTGCTTCCATCGTAACAGGGTTCACTCCAGCCGCCGCCAAACCTGTGATTCTACTTCGTCCATACCTCAACCTAAATCCTCCTGGATAATTTGGTTCACCAAAAACAGGCCTACCTGCTATTACATCATCCATATAGCGGCTAATTGGCTCAATCCTTCTTGGCTTGAATGAATCTTTATTTTCTCCACCTTTTTTATTTTTATTAGCGAATTGTGCTATAAATTCCCAACCTTGGATATTCATTCTTTCTGTATGTTTTTGTACTTTTGGTGCTTTAAGGCACAAACCCTCTCCAATTACGAGCATTACTCCTCCTCTAATTCTAGTTCGATAAGATCCATTTGAATTTACTATATTTCTGACTTCCTTGAAACCAGAACATTCTATTTTCTCTGTTTCCTCTCCGTTAACCATTACAGGACATGCTCGGATAATGGTCTCAATTTCTTCTGGAGGTGGTTTGTATTGTAGCCCAACTCGGTAAAGTCCAAATTCTTCTTTAACCCGCTCAACTTCTTGTGTTGTGGGGATATATCTGTTTAACCCAAGCTCTCTTCTAACCATATCTCCAATCAGTACACCCAAGGCTTGAGCAGTACCTCCAGCTGCTCTAATAGGTCCACAAAAGTCAATTGAAAGAAATTCTGTCCCATCTGCATTATTCAGAATTCGGACATCTCCAATTCCATCTAGCGGTGCAACTAGGACCGCTTCCGTTAATACCGCTAAACCTACTCTGAGACCACAATCTATTGATTTTTGCATGTCCAATGTTTCTTCATTCATTCTTCTTGCTACATCTACTGCAATTTGTATAGAGGCACTTTCTCTATCTGTTGTATTGAGTAAATTTCGTAACTCTTCCTCTATTTTCATACCATCCAAATAGTCTTCCAGTAATTTTTCAGTTCTACTAGCTAAATCTGAAGCCCTAGGGATTTCAATAGTATTTTCAAAATCTAAATTTTTAGATTTTGCAATACTTGCGATTTGATAAACACTTTCTGTTCTTTCTTCTAACCATGATTCATACTTTTCTTGCTCTCTTTCAAGCCGCTCCGAATCTATCGTAAAAGTATTCGAATTTACACCAATCATGTTCGCCCCCTACCAACCAATAACCCCTCAAGAATACCCAACGCCCAATAACATTCAGTGTGAACACTGTCAGATATTACGATTTAATGTGGTAACATTCATTCGATTAACTCATGTCGTATAAAAAGATAATAACATGTCGACAAGTATTTTGGATGCTAAAGCCCGCTTAATAGAAAAGGTCAGAGAGTTAGCTTATCTCAATTCTCCTGATGATTTATTCACTCTTGCCAGCGGACGTCAGAGTCCCCACTTTTTTGATATGAAACCAGTAATGATGGACCCCGAAAGTGCGCATCTTTTAGGGGTATTAATACATTCAAAAATCAATTCTTTACAAGAAATAGATGCAGTGGGGGGGCTCGAGTTAGGGGCCGTTCCCTTGACAGGAATTGTCATAGCAAAAGCCGCAAAAGAATCTAAAATCAAAGGATTTATGGTCCGTAAAGAAGCTAAAGGCAGAGGAGGAAGGAAGACAGGTAACCCGCCAGGAATTGAAGGCTCTAGTCTCAATAAAGGAGATAGAATTATTCTATTAGAGGATGTTACAACAACAGGTGGCTCTGCTTTGAAGGCATCCGAGAGAATGGAAGAAATAGGTTGTGAGGTCGTTGCCTGTATTACAATCCTCGACCGACAGGAAGGTGGAGCCGAGGCATTTGAAAACGCGGGCGTGTTATTGCTTCCATTGTTGGTACGTTCGGACATTACAGGTGAGTAAATGGGTCAACACGAGATAGATGCTGAAAATTTACCATATCATCCTGAAAAACTTCCCAAGAAAGATTACGTAAGTGTCAATGACTATTTTTCTCTTGACATTAGGGCTGGTAGGATTATCGATGTAGAGAATTATCCTGAGATGAGAAAACCCTCTTACAAAATCATAGTTGATTTTGGGCCACTTATTGGTGAACTTTCTTCCTCTGCCCAGATAACAAATTATTCTAGAAGTGAATTAATTAATCGCTTAGTTGTAGGTGCTATAAATTTAGGGGAAAAAACGTTACCAGGGGGTTTTATCTCACAATTCTTGGTTCTTGGAGCACTAGATCCCGATGGAACAGTAAATTTACTTGAATTGCCCAGTAATATTTTGTTGGGATCAATCGTTGCCTAAGACATATCATACAAATCTTTGTGTTGATAACAGTAATTACCTTTTCTAAAAGATATTCTTTTACATTTTTTATTACTAATTGTATCAACATGCTTGCAATATCCATTCTTTGTTTCAGGATTCCAAGTTGTTTGGAGAAGAGGTGGAGAAGGTATTCTTAACGCCTTAGAACTCTCAGAAATATCAGTTTTTTCCAGATTACTTGCCTTCTCCTTTTTCTTTCTGATTTTTTCCAGATTATCCTTTTCTCTTTCCATACATTCTCTGCAAAGGAGCATATGCGTCTTTTTCTTCTTTTTTGAACCTCCGGTAGAAACATTCCCTCCATCCAAGACATCTACAAAACCAGCACCTCCGCTCTCAAGAGCTGCAAAGACTGCAAGTACTCCTACTCCTACAACTACTGTTCCCACAGCAACTTGCCCCAGAGTCTTTGCATAAACCTCAACTGGATCATCGCCAATACTTTGACAGTCACTACAAATGTGTGCCCAGCATCCTCCACTTTGACAATTCCAAGCAAGTGATTTATCGGCTTCCAAACATTTGTCGCAAGTACCCGTTGCTAGAGCAATTTCAGGATTCTTAGTAAATATTGCGATCATCGCTCCAATGCCGATTATTGCTGCTACAAATTGCAGTAACAGCCCCCCTCCAGAGCCAATTGCAAAGGCTCCTATTAACCCTAATCCTCCAAGCACTCTCCTTACCGTTTCTTTTTTACTCAAATCTTCAGGAGAAAGTGTTTGATCTTCTAGAAGCCTAACTTTTTTTGGATCATTTTTTCTAAATTTAGGCTTTATTCCATTTAGAAGATCTAACTCTCCTGCATCAAACCAAAACGTGGGGCAATTTCTACAAGAGTCAATAACGACCTTTTCTGTAGTCATTGCTTGACTTTCAATCATACTAATCTTTTCAATAACGTTTTCTGGGATATCCAACTCAATTTCATCCATCAGTGTTTCGCACATAGGGCAATTACAGTCGCCTTCACCTCTATTATCGCCCCTATTTTCATCCAACATACTGCCCTTAGATATTACCAATTCAATTGATTTAGCAGCAACTCCCACTCCCCAACATTGTTTACAAATTAATAGATCTACTCCATCTACTTCTTCATTTGCTTCGATATATAGTCCAACATTGCACCGAGGGCAGGAGTGGCTACTCAATTCACTCATGATACTACAATGAACTCATCGTTGATTAGTATTTTCACGGCATCACACCATCAACCTCATGAATGGAGCCGATTACGGTTAATCATGACAATGGTACAAATGTCGACTACACTTGGTAACATACAAATAGAACTCTATACAAAAGACTGTCCTGAGACTACAGGAAATTTTCTTAAATTAGTAGATTCAGGATTTTACAACGGTTTACATTTTCATCGCATAATTAAAGATTTCATGATTCAAGGTGGTTGCCCTAACTCAAAGAACCCAGACAGTGGAAAGGCAGGAATGGGTGGCCCGGGATGGCAGATTCCTTGTGAAAAATCCGCTTTAGCAAAGGCTCACGATCGACCCGGACTCTTTTCGATGGCTAATGCTGGCCGGAATACAGGAGGTTCTCAATTCTTCTTGACCACAGTACCTACGCCTTGGCTCAACGGTAACCATGCAGTATTCGGAGAAGTAGTCAAAGGAATGGATGTTGTAAAGTCAATTGAGTCTCAAGAAACGGACCGTCGTGACAAACCTTCTACTCCAATGCAAATTATTTCTGTAGAGCGGATTTAGTGTAATTAGTGTTTTTTTTCGGAACATTGTAGACTTATACTCTAAGTTTATTAATAAGTTATTAACTCGGATAAACATGGCGAAGCATCGAACAGGAGATAGGAGAATACTAAGCATAAGTATTCCCGAAGATTTAGCAAAGAAATTAGATAAGAAAGTAGGAAAAGGTCAGAATGATGGCCGTTCTGCTACAATATCAAAGATGATAGAGAATTCTTTGAATTCTAGTAGTAACTCTAAGCCCTATTCTCCTGAAACTCAACGTAGATTCCCGCAGGCCGATCAGGAAATTAGAATTGAGAAGGATACAATGGGCGATGTTGAAGTACCTTCAGACAGATATTATGGAGCGCAGACAGCTAGGTCACTAATTAATTTCAATATCGGAGAGGATACAATGCCCCATTCCATGATCCGTGCGTTTGGTATTCTGAAAAAGGCTGCTGCAGAAACAAATGTAGAATTGGGAGAGTTAGATCCAAAAGTCGGTGCTTTGATATCTTCTGCATGTGAAGAAGTAATCTCAGGCTCATTAAACGAACACTTTCCTTTACGAGTATGGCAAACAGGATCGGGTACACAGACTAATATGAATGCTAATGAAGTCATAGCAAATCGCGCAATTGAACTTACTAACGGACGTTTAGGAAGTAAATCTCCAGTTCATCCAAATGATCATGTAAACAGGGCTCAATCAAGTAACGATACATTTCCAACTGCTATGCATATTGCTGCTGCAGAAGAAATACAACATAGATTATTACCTGCTATAATGACTCTGAGAAATTCACTTGATATCAAATCAAAACAATTTTCAGATATTGTTAAGATAGGTAGAACACATTTAATGGATGCAGTACCTTTGACTTTAGGACAAGAGTTTAGTGCATATGTTTCGATGTTGGATTCTGACATCTCTAGAATCGAAAATGCTCAATTAGATTTATTTGAATTAGCTTTAGGAGGTACAGCAGTAGGAACAGGACTTAATACTCATACAGATTTTGCAGAAATAGTAGCTAAAAAAATAGCAGATTATACTTCATTAGATTTTATTAGTGCAGAGAATAAGTTCTCTCAACTAGCATCCCATGATGCTATAGTGGCAGCATCAGGAATGTTGAATACATTATCTGCATCTTTGATGAAAATTGCAAATGATATTCGGTGGTTAGGTTCAGGGCCTAGATGCGGTTTTGGAGAATTATCTTTACCTGCAAACGAACCAGGGTCCAGTATAATGCCTGGGAAGGTTAATCCTACTCAAGCAGAAGCAATGACTATGGTTTGTTGTCAAGTGATGGGCAACAATACTGCAATTTCGATTGGAGGAAGTCAAGGAAATTTTGAATTGAATGTGTACAAGCCGATGATGATTCATAATTTATTACATAGCATTAGGATACTTTCAGATACATGCATTTCATTTTCAGAAAAATGCGTAGTAGGTTTAGAAGCTAATCATAATAAAATATCTCAACACTTAGAAAATTCATTAATGCTAGTTACAGCACTAAATCCACACATTGGATATGATAACGCAGCAAAAATCGCTAAGCACGCTCATAATAATAATCTTACACTCAGAGAAAGCGCATTGGATTTAGAATTACTTGATAATGAACAGTTTGATAAATGGGTAAAACCAGAACAAATGACAGGTCCAAAGAAGTAAAAAAATGAGCCGAATTACCGATAGGTGGGAGCTAGCAGTGGGTTCTGAACATTGGGGGATCATTACCCTCTGCTAACTCCGCAGGGTCCCAGGTTTGTAGGTCCCCTAAGGTTCCTACTCTCCTGGGGTAGATGACTTAGAGACTTCTAGCTCTCTCTTTGTCTTTTTCCGAATTTTGGAATCTCTTCTTTCAATCCGTATTCGCTTATTTCCCTAGCTCTCACTAGTTTTTTCCACGTCTCAGTACTGATCCTCCACGGTTTCCCGCTCTTGTTCTCAATGTGTTTCTATTTAGTTTATTTTCCCCTTCCTTGCGTCCGGTTTTCTTCTTCTTCATTTCCCCACATAATTGCCTCAATTTGTCCCCATCTCTGGTTTCTCCTCTTCGCTATTGTACCTCTTCGGGATAGTATTGTACTTCGGTTTATGTTTTCCCCGTTACCGGTTCGGTTGTGTTTTCCGTACTCCTCTGTGATTTCTTTCCCCTTCCTTGCGTCTGGTTTTTCCCATCTCAGTTCTCCCGTTGTCTTATCATCCACAGATGATTTGACTTTTCCCCGAAGCTCTTTCGATCTTCGGTTTTACTGCCTCTTTTTTGAGGCTCGGTTGTTGTGGCCCGCGGGTCGTAACAAGTACGCCCACACCCCTCCATCGGAGCAGCAAAGTTCTCAGGGACGGCTGCGGCTCTTAAACCTTTCCCTAATAGCCTTGCAGTCCACCGGAAATAGGGGTAATTAAGGGTATATTTCCAGTGTAAATATTTCACTCTCTTAAGGCCCTTAATCGTTTTTTTAACAAATTCCTTCTCTCTAAATCTTTACTAACTTCGACTACTGTTTTAATCCTTTTATCTAATGTTTTCATGTCAAAAAACATTATTTTCCCTTCTTCATCAGATATGGCTAGATTATCATCTACCAATTCCATTAATTGAATTTTATTATTATGGGAGAATTGATGTTTGATGTCTCCGTCTTTTTTGTCCAATAGGTACACGGTATTTTTTTCTGAGGTTACAGAAACCCAAATATGATGTTTAGCCTCAACTATTGAATTAATTCTGTTTCCGAGCTTTTTTCTCCATCCATCAGAGGAAAAAATATTCCCATTTTTATCTCCTACTTGCCATGAAAATCCTGCTGAGTTCATTGCTGTAATTGAATCGTTCCCACATTGAATAGATTTTCTACCACTATCAATAATTTCAGTTATAGATCCATTACTATGCCCTAATAAAAATCCATTATTTGTTTTAATTCCCATATTTACAGGGCTATCACCATCAGTTCTGCTATGCGATATATCATATTCGCCATCTACTGTCAATATCCCACACCTGGGTCTACCAATGCCCAAGATTATCTTATGATTTTGTTTCCCCATAAACCAAGGTTTTTCTTCAAAATTAATAGTTGTAATTAACGTTCCACTCTTATCAAATATCAAAAATGTTGTTTCTGTATAATCTTGAACTTCAATTTCGTATAATGAAGAAGTTACAAATATTTTTTCTTCATTTATTTCAATCATATCACTGGAACCCCCTATATCTACAGACCATTCTATTGTCCCATTTTCTTTATCTATTGCATGTAATTCTGCAGATGCAGTTAGATAAATTCTCTGATCAACACCCAAATCAGAAATAGGTCCTTCAACATCTGTAGTCCATTTCTCTTGTCCTGTATCAGTGTCCCAAAGCGTTATTCTCCCTATTTTTGATCCAGCAAGTAAAAAGTTATCACCCATATTTAGAGTCGTACATTCACTACCTAAATCTCTCACAAATGACGCCAAATCTTCTATTGGTCGTATTTGCATGTTCATTGTAATACCCATCTTTATTTTCTTACTTTCGTATTTAAGCCGCTAAATCATATAATCTCTCAACTTTTTGCTTTAGATATTCAATAAAATCGTTTGGTGATGGCGGACGACCAGTAGCTTCTTCAACTAATTCTGCAGGAGTTATTATACTCCCCCTTGAATGTACCTTTCTTCTCATCCATTCTAATAATGGTGTAAAATTACCTGTTCGTATATCTTCATCATGATTCGGTAGATCTTTTCTTGCCGCAGTAAGTAATTGAGCCGAGTATAAATTTCCAAGTGTGTAGGTAGGAAAGTATCCAAATGCACCAAATGACCAATGAATATCTTGTAGAACACCCAGTGTTCTATTAGGTGCTCTAATCCCTAAGTATTCTTCATACATATCATCCCATACATCTGGCAGGTCATCTACTTCAATCTCTCCAGCAATTAGTTTCTTCTCTATTTCATATCTTATCATAATATGCAGATTATAGGTCGCTTCATCTGCTTCAACTCTGATTAAACTAGGCTCTACAAAATTTACAGAGCGCCATAATTCGTCTGCAGATACATTTTTCATTTGCTCAGGAAAGTATTTTTTCCATGTGGGAAGTGCCCATTCACAAAATTCTTTCGATCTACCTACTTGATTTTCCCATAGGCGACTTTGACTTTCATGTACTCCCAGTCCATTAGCTGAACCAGCTGGTTGAAAATCTAAATTTCGAGGCCTTCCTTGTTCATACAGTCCATGGCCTGTTTCATGTAGAGACCCATATAATGAACCAAATGGATCAGATTCGTCATATCTGGTTGTCCACCTAACATCATCTGGATTTGGTCCTCCACAGAATGGATGGGTTGATGCGTCTCTTCTACCTGCTTCAAAGTCAAAACCTATCGATTCAGAAATTGATTGGGAAAGTTTCTCTTGACCTTCTTTACTCCAATTATTCTCATGAACCCAAGACATTTCTGGTTTCTTTCCATTTTCAATGACCTTTTTCACTAATGGTGCGACGTTTTCTCTAAGTCCAGCAAATAATGGGTCAACTTTTGATACTGTTAATCCCGATTCATATAAATCCAGTAATGCATCATACCTCACTTCTTGAAATCCTAAATAATCTGCTTTTTTCCTGGACATTTCTACCATTTTGGCTAGATCATTTCTGAAGATAGAAAAATCATTTTTTGCTCTTGCTTCAGTCCAAGAAATCTGAGATTTTGATTTATGCATAGCCATTTCTGCTACAAAATCAGTAGGTAACTTGGTGGCCTTATTGTAAGAATCTTTTGCTAATCTAACATTTCCTCTCTGAATCTCATCTAGATTGTTATCCTTCTCTAATATTTCAAGTAATTCACCAATCCTTGAATCAGTTAATTTTTCATGACCGGTTCTTGAAATCCAAGATAATTGTTCTGCTCTTAATTTTGCAGCCTTTGGTGGCATCAGAACTTCTTGATCCCACCCCAATAATCCTCCAATTTGATTAACTAAGTCAATATCCTTCAACCTTTCTAATAGTTCATCATAAGCATTCATAACTACCCGGAATAATTATGTTAAATCAACCCCTTCGATTGAGATTCTCAGAATGGCTACTGAATTAATATCCTCATAAACCAAAAGATTCTCTTAATATCAAACCTACCAAGAAAGAAATCATTGTAACTATTAATAGGATAATAACCATTTCAATAAATCTTCTATTGAAAGATTTATCTTGAGCAACCGATACATAAAAATTAAACATCGCAATAATCAATAGTCCAATTATAAAAGTGATGATTAGTGCTTGGATATGCGGTTCTAAGCCGAAAATAATTTCGCTGTTATCAGTTAATAGTAAGTAAGGTATTACTAATAGAAATACTGTAATTATATATGCAGAACCTGTAAATAATGCTGCTTTAATTGGTGAACGATTTGAATTCTCTTCCTTCGTTGCCAAAAATTCTGAAGCAGCCATACTGAAAGAAGCAGAAATACCTGTTACTAAGCCAGCCAATGCAACAATCCTCAATTCTTGAAATGCAAAAGTAAGCCCCGCCAATGCACCTGTAAGTTCAACTAATGCATCAGATAATCCTAGTATAATGCTACTTAGATAATTTAAAGCATCCTCTTCCAATAATGACAAAAGCTCTTTTTCATGTTCATCTTCTTCTTCTGCTATATCGTCATAACCCAGATCTCGATATTCTCGAGCAGCATTTTGCTCTGTTTTCTCCATTAACTTTAAAGAAAACGTCAGTCCCAAAAAAATTGAAGTTATTACATGAAAATATACTCTAAACTTTGAATAATCAACATCTTCTCCAGTTTTTTCCTTGAGTAAATTATAGTGATTAATTTCTTGGATATAGATTTTCTGTAAGATATTTTTATTTTCAGCCTTTTTCTCTCTATTAGCTAGCCTTCTATAAACTTCCATTTCGGTTCTTTCCATTCTCTGAAGCCGAATTAATCGCCTTCGTTCCACCTTGTTCACGATAACACTAGTTAAGTAGGAGTTATATCAACTAATCTATCTCTTTTTTCATTTTATCATTTAACTAATTAATAAAAATTAAACGAACTACAATAGCAAAGACTCTTGAGCGGTTTAATTAGCGCCCGATATATGTCTAAGAGGATGCTGAGTTTATGCTTGGCACTTTTAGTAATCAGCCCATTATTATCTGGTTGCATGGATAAAGCAATTTCAAATCCTGAAATAGAAGATTCTCATTGGTTACCGCCTGTTGAAGAAAGATCAGATATGCAATATCAGATTGATGACGTATTTAGCCGAGTATCATCTAACGGCTCATACGATATAGGGACGGTAAGGTCAGTTTATGTTTCAGTGCCGTCTATTACTGTAAGCGATGGTGGTGCGGGATTAACTGGGGATGCTGTGGTCCACCTTGGATTATGGTTGCCAATAATTGAAGGATGTGACTACGATTCTGCAGAAATACTAGAAGATTGTCAAGTACCTGTCATCGCAGAAATAGGGCCATATTATGACGATGGAGATGTAGATGCCCTTACTCCAGCTGATAGATTAGGTCGATTTTTAATAGAAAATTTTGTACCTCATGGATATGGGGTTGCTCAAGTTAGTGTATTTGGTACTGGAGAAAGTAATCATTGTATGGATTTAATGGGTTTAGATGAACAAAGAGGTATCGATGCGGCTGTTGAATATTTAGGAACCGCTCCCTTTTCTAATGGGGCGGTCGGCATAATTGGAAAGTCATATGATGGTTCTACTCCTTGGGAAGCCGCAGCTATGGGCTCTGAATATCTAAAGACAATAATTCCAATGTCTGGCCTAATTGGGGCACATGATTTAATGTGGCGTAATGGAAGTATGGAGGCAAGAGGGGCAATTATGCACAATGGAGTCTATGGAAGCTTTGGTTTAGATGGCGATTTGGAAGATGCCGAAAATGCATGTGAAGGATATTTAGAAGGATATTATGCTGGACCTGCTGCATACTTATCAGGAGATAATCTTGCATGGCTTGGAAGTGATTATTGGTCAGAGCGAACTTTCCTTGAAAGAGCACTACAAAATTATAACGGTTCCATCTATATCATTCATGGTATGCAAGATTGGAACGTCGACCCTCATATGGCATTTCCAACACACAATATTTTTCGTGATGCAGGTTTTGATGTGAAGGGCCTTTACGGTCAATGGGGTCATGACTATCCTGATAGAGAAAGCGGCCATGCAGGATTATCTAGTGGCAGGGGCGCTGAAGCTTTCCCATTTACTCTTAGATGGGATTGGGCTGATGATTTACTAGAATGGTTCGATTATTATCTTAAAGAACAAGGTCCCGAGCCGAGACTTATAGCTGAAATTCAAGATAACATTGGAGGTTGGAGAGTTGAGCAAACCTATCCTCCTTTAGATCAGGAATTACTACAGTACGACATGGATGATTGTGATGTAATAGGAGGTGGAGAAACCATTACTTCAACTTCTCAATTATCTATCGAATGCCCATTTTTTGAATATGAAACTAGAATTATTGGTACTCCAACCTTCCACGTTGAAGCGACAATATCTTTACTTTCTACAAGTGGTCATCTATTCGTAGAGATGGTTCAAGCGAGTAATGGTATGCACCTAGGTCATGCTGTAATGGATTTAAGATTCCATAATGGAGGTAAAGAGGGAGAGTCTCTTTCACCTGGCGAGACAGTAATTGCTAAAATGGAATTTTTTGGTATGGATGTAGTGATTCCAGAAGGTGACGGTATTCACCTTTTAGTAACACAAACAGGTGAAGATTACATCCCAAGCCCCGTTTCAACAATGGCAGTTACTTTAGGATTAGGCACTAGTAGTATCTTGACATTACCTATCTCACAAACAGATTGTGATGAATTATTTCTCCCCCCAATGCAAGAACCTTATCCTCAATGTTTGATAACAATACAATAGTAATATTTTTTTGACACTATAATCCGAACTCTTGATGCCAAATATCGATTCCGAGGTATCATGGTGGCTACAGATTCACGGGTCAATGTGTCCGTTTCAGATCGTATATTAGCCCATCTTTGGGAACAAGATCACCAAGCTGATCATTATCTTGTAACATTTGAAATGACTAGGCCAGGGATTGCAGAAGTATGTGCTCTTCATTTGCCAAATGTCTCGCGTTCTATGAGAGAGTTGATTTCAGACGGTTTAGTATCAGAACACACTAGAGCGGTTAGAGGTGAAGAACGTCGTCAAAAAACATGGCAGTTAACCGAGGAAGGACGTAAAAATGCTAGAAATAGTATTGAAAAATTACGTTCAATGAAGATTTTAATCCGAGACAAAAAAGGTAAACTATTGGAGATTAGAGCTGATGAAGCCTCTAAGAAATTACAAACAGAACTCACACTATTGCAAGTTTTGATGCATGCCCAACACGAAGGTGTATTGAATTTTGGAGATATTAGATTCGGTGCAATTATACGCTCAGACGAAAAGGTTACACCCGGTTCTATATCATTACTTTCGGGAGCTCACTCAACTTACCATACTAGACCACCTGAAACTAGAGAAGTTCATGGTCGTTCATTGGAGAAGGAAATAATCAATAAGTGGTATCAATCAAAGACTCCCATGTTTGTTCTTTCCGGAATTGCTGGTTGTGGAAAAACTACTCTAGTTTCATTTTGGATGGGAAATCTGTTTTCCTCAAATAATAATATCCAAGCTATGTATTATCCTTGTCAGCCTTGGGATACTTCGTTAGGTATAGCAACTAGTCTATTGCACCGTATTGGGGTGGGTTCAGATGATACATCTTCAGACCCTTATGGTATATTGGAATCTCTCCCCCTTAAACCAGGAGCGATCTTTAATATTGACTTATTTCGAAGAAGATTAACTGCTCATTTGTTAGATGAAAATAATTTGTTAGAAAATAATTTTTCAGAGATACTTGTTATTCTTGATGATGTACACAATATAGGTACAGATGGAGCTAACTTTTTCGGCTCATTACTACAAGTATCGGAATCAACAAAAATGCGTCTATTACTTATTTCCAGATCTAATCTTGCATTTTATGATCGGCGCGATGTACATACCAGAGGAAAAGTCGAAGAATTAATTTTATCTGGCTTAAATTTAGAGGAAATTAAAGAATGGTTAAATGATTTAGAAATATCAAATAATGCACCAGTTGAAGAGATTTTTACAGTAACGGGGGGACATCCTCTAGCCCTTGAATTATTAGAAATATATGGTAATACTTTGCATGAAGATTGGCTTAGATTTCTTGACGAAGAAATTCTTGATGTTCTGCCAGAAGATCATAGGGAATTATTAGCGTTTTTAGCAGTTTCAGATACACCGGTTCCCTGGAAAATTTTAGCCAAAGCCTCCAATTATAATGGAAAACCTCCTAAGAATTTAATTGAAAGGGGTTTAATGTTGGAATTAGAAGGAGGTATGTGGTTACATGAAGCTCTTCGTTCTCGGTTACTAAGAGAAGTAGGCACCCCTCTTGACGATAGGGCCAAAAAATTAGGCTTGAACTAATTCATATATTTTCCAAGCCACTGGTCAAACATGGGTTTTGGTCTTGCCCCTGTCATCTGGTCAACAGCCTGTCCATTGTGGAATAAGACCAAAGCAGGAATACCTCTAAAACCGAATTTACCCATTGAGAGAGGATTCATATCTGTATTTACTTTAGCAATTGTGATATCTCTTTCTTCTGCAATTTGATTTAAAATAGGTGCAATCATCTTACAAGGTCCACACCAAGGCGCCCAGAAGTCCACCAGCACCCATTCACTACTTTTCGTCACCATATCAAACTCTGCATCACTCGCATCTACTACCCGGCCCATACTCACAACCAACAAACTTCGAGTTCTAATTACCCCTAATAATAATTTGTTATTTTAAATCATAACTTTAGTAGTAACTATTGAGTACCTTGGGCTTATCGTATTGACCAGAGGATAGGTTATGCAGATAGCTCCTAGTATACTTACCGCCGACTTTTGTGAGTTAGGTAAACTGATGGAAGAACTAGTATCTCAAGGGATTGATTGGATTCATCTTGATGTTATGGATGGTAATTGGGTGATCAATAAAACAATCACTTTTGGTCCTTCTTTAGTCCGTAGTATTCGTCAAAAATTAGGTTCTGAGATTTTTATCGATTGTCATTTAATGATTACTAATGCTGAAGAAACATGGGAGCAATACGTGGAAGCCGGAGTCAATTTAGTCATCTTTCATATTGAGGCTGTAAATGATGCCAACGTCCTTATCGACAATCTCCATTCCAGTGGCTGTCAAGCAGGTATTGTACTCAATCCAGATACACCTACATCTGAAGTACTTCCATATTTGTCAAAACTTGATCTTGTACTTGTAATGAGTGTAGTACCTGGCAAAGGAGGCCAATCATTTATGCCAGAAATGGAATCAAAGATTCGTGAGTTTCGATTAGCAATAAATAATCAGATAGATTCCGGAGGACTTCCTACAAAATTAATGATAGATGGTGGAATAAAACACTACAATGCAGCTTTAGTCAAGAGTTGGGGTATAGATGTCGCAGTAATTGGTAGTGGAATCATAAATGACAACGGGACTATCGAAGAAAATCTAAAAGAAATCACCTCAGCATTGTAAAATTGAAGTATTTCATCAGCGAGGTTCAAAGAGGGCGGTCGCTAGAGAGTATACATGGTGACCGAAGCGTGGATGGTTTCAGAGATACAAAAAATAGTTCCCGACGCAAATATTGAAGCCACTGATTTACATGGTAGCGGAGATCATTTTCATGTACGTGTAGTTTCAGATTCTTATTTAGGAATCAGACCATTACAAAGACAGAGACCAATCTTAAATCACTTTAAGCCATATATTGCACAAAATATTGTTCATGCTTTAGACTTGAAATGTATGACTATTGAACAAGCAGAATCAACACTTGATACTGCCTTTGACCCTCACTCTGAGAAAAAAACAGAATTTTTTGGAGTGCATATCCGTAGAGAGAAAAAGGAGTGAATAAAATGAGTTTTAATTGGACCCCAGATGAATTACAAGAGATAGTAGCCAATAACCCAATTGTGTTGTTTATGAAAGGTACCCCTGAACAACCAAGATGTGGTTTTAGTAACAGGGCTGCCACTGTTTTAGGACAATTGGAAGAAAAATGGGCAAGTATAGATGTTCTTTCTGACCCTAGAGCAATTCCATCTATTTGTGCTTGGTCTGATTTCCCAACAATGCCTCAGATTTTTATTAATGGAGAACTAATTGGCGGTTCTGATATAGCATTGGAAATGTACGAAAGTGGGGAACTCCAAAAGATGATTTCCGAAAGTTCTTCCGAGTGAGATGGAATCAATGCCGGTCAATGGCGACCGAAAAAATATGTTGATTGCTCTATTTGGTTCGACACTAATTTCTTTCGCACCATTATTCTATCAGTATTCCGAAACCAATCCCGTAACAGGGGCGTTTTTTCGTATGGCGTATGCCCTTCCTGTATTGATATTGTTAATTTTCCTTCTTAATTCGAAAGATACTCGTAGTCGAGAATCTCGTTCTCTTACATTATTTGCAGGATTATTGATATCATTAGATTTTGTAGGATATCATACTGCTATTGATTATATAGGGACTGGAATAGCAACTATGATTGGCAATTCACAAGTCATTATTGTCACGCTAGTCAGTTGGAAATTTCTTGGAGAGAAACCAAACAAATCGATTCTTTTTGCTTTACCAGTTGTAGTTTTAGGTTTGGCTTTAATATCTGGAATATGGGATGATGAACCGTATGGTGAAGATCCATTTAAAGGAGTGATTGCCGGAGTCTTCGCGGCGATTTTTTATTCTTCATTTTTGATTGTATATAGATACTCAAATAGAGAAATGGCTCCTGCGCAAAATCTCCAGTTTGATGCTACAGCTGGTGCTGCGTTTGGGCTTCTTTTAATTGGGATAATGCCTTTAAATTCACTCGGTGTTGAACCAATAATTCTACAACCTGCCTGGCCGAGCCATGCTTGGCTAATTCTATTAGCAATTTGTTGTCAAGTGGCAGGATGGATCGCAATAACTTATGCATTACCAAGACTGCCTGGCGCCAAAACTTCTTTCGCAGTGCTTTTACAACCGGTTTTAACTATAATCTGGGGATTATTGATTTTAGATGAAGAACCATCTTTGCAACAATCTATGGGGATATTGTTAATTCTTGGCTCAGTAATTTCTGTGACTATATTTGGTAATACTAGAGTTAACACTGAGAGATAATTAGGTGTACAGGGCGAGAGATATTAGCGAGGGGATGGGATGCACTCAGCAGAACCTTACGACCTGTACGATGATTGATATGGGTAGGTAATTCATAATCCTTCTTAGGTTAAAGTGTAAAAGTTGTGTAAATCTTGATTTTCTTCGTTAAAGTACGGTTAATACTTCAGGACCGCCATCTGTGACAATAACTGTATGCTCGAATTGACCTACATTTCCTCCATCTACATCTCTCAAAGCTTCGTAAACTTCTAAGAATCTAATAGAAGTTAATTTTTTAGTCATTGCTTTCCATTTCTTTTGTAGAGATTCTTGATCTTCGTTTGGAAATGGTTTTTCCAGTAATGGATATGCCCATCTAGCAGCGAATGGAAGAGTATTATAACGCTCTTCTATGTATCTCGCCATTGTTGCACCTAGTGGCTTTAGTTTCCCTTTTGAAAGTGCTTTACGTATTGAAACGTCTCCGGTAACTCTCAAGATATTCGAAGATCCAGATGGAGGAACATTCTCTACCATACCTGATTCTCCCGTTGTATTAAATGGTTCAATAGCATAAACACCTCCAACTTCTGCATTTCCTTTGAAACCCGAGTTTGGCCCACAAGCAAATGAAGGTATTGAGGTTCCAGAATGTAAATTCCATCTTTCTAGTTGATGACCACATAAATTTCTGATAGGTTGAAATCCAGCATCTTTCGTTACTTGTTCAGCCGCTTTACCTATTTCATGCCAAGAAGTTCCTGGATGCATTTTTTCTATAGACGCATCTCTTGCCTCTTTAGCGGCTTTAATTTGATCTGTATGATTTTTTCCATTACCAACTTCTAATGTTAACGCATTATCTGCTAAAGCACCTTTGATATGGACTCCAACATCTAACTTGACAAGATCTCCTTTTTCAAAAATCATTGGCCTGTCCCATCCTTCTGGAGGTAAATCATGATGGCTAGAAGTAAAATGAGCGGCAATATCGTTTACAGAAATTGTAACTGGAAATGCTGCCTGACCTCCATGTCTCCTGATAAATCTCTCTGCAGAATCTATTACTTCAATCCAAGATTTCCCCTCTTGAATTTCATCTTTTATTCCTTCTAAAGCCCTTCTAGCAACGTGACCAGCGTCTCTCCATTGTTTTAAATCCGCTTCTTCCACCATTCTAGAATCTCCCTTTTCCCGACCAAACCTTCTCTCAAAACCTCAATCTCGTCACTGTTGGGTGATTTACAGACCGTATACCATGCTATCAAGGTACTGGGTGCTCCTCCCGAACAAGTACCTGATAGATATGAAACCATATTCTCCGAAGAAGAAAGTGTTTTTGCAGCCATTTCACAGTCTCTCAAAGGTTCCGAACCACTAATATTTGCAGAAGTTGCAGTTAGTGGGCCTGTTTTTTCAATTAATTTTTTAGCGACGGGATCGACTAAAATACGGATTGCTATTTTATCTCCTCCTAATCTATTATCTAGTGGTTCTTTTGCGGGGAGAATTACTGTTAGAGAACCTTCTGGAAATGCTGAAATGAAGTCTTCTAAATCATCTGTCAAATAAACTAATTCTGATGCCTGCTGTAGGTTACTAACTCCTACACTAACTATCATTTCATTTGGTCTTTTTTTAATTCTATATAATTCATCCAGAGATTTAGATGTTAAAGTACACCCTAAAGCCGGAAGAGTAGATGTGGGGTAAACTATACAATTTCCTTCCAATACTTCTTGTACTTCTTTATCCAAAATCTCACCCTATTTGATGTGCTTTCTGTTCGCTGGAGGTAATGAATTAGCATGAGCAACTATTGATCCGACACGTAAATCTACATTTGACTGATGAGTATGGCGTTGTGAAATACGAGCTAAATCGTATGCTCCAAAGTAGAAACTGAAAGGGAATATTAGGTATATCAGTTTCTTCATAGCCCGTATTTCCCACATTTTATTTGTCATTTCTGAACCATCTTCTGCTAGAACAGCCAGACCCATTAATTTTTGACCAAAAGAACGAGAGTAATACAAACCGGTGTATTTCCAATAAAGCCAATGAGAAATTAGAATAATTACGCCCATAGCTAATGCATGATGAAAGTTTGAAGAAGACCAAAGTGTGAGGTTCCAGGCATTAATCATTTTTCCTTTGGAAAGTATTAGTAATATTGTATTAACAATTATAGTATCTAAAACAAATGAAGTAATTCTTCTCACTCCTGATGCCAATATAGTTCCTTCTGGAACTGGCCAATGTCCACCGTCCTCAGAGACTAAAGTCTTAGCAAGTGTAGTGCCGCCTTTATTGATCGAAATTGGTGAGTCATGGTCGTTCATAGCATCCTCTCAATTCATTCCCAAGAGGTGCCACGCCTCAAACTTACTATCTCGAACATACTCTAACCATGCTCGCCAATTCTTATCACTACGCAAAGTTGCAGGGTCTCCAATAACAATCAATCCTCTTTTTGCCCTAGTTAAAGCCACATTCAATCGCCTCATTTCAGATAAAAATCCTATATTTTCCTCAGTATTTGATCTCACACATGAGAAAATGATTACCTCCTTTTCTCTACCTTGATAGCCGTCAACAGTTTTTACTTCAACATCATCTAATTTTTCATTCATTGAATTACGAATAGCTCTTACTTGTCCAGCGTAAGGAGTAATAATTCCGATATCTTTCTTCGTAATTTCTCCGGCTTCTAATATGTCATTTAGAATTTTTATGACCCATGATACTTCGGCGGGATTTTCTCTAGATGTGCCATCAGGAGAAACAACTTCTCCTCCATCAACTGGCACGAAAGCAACAGGATTATCCCAATCTGGCCAAAGTAAACCGGCAGGGGCTAATCGATTCTCGGACTTTATACCATCATCTAACCTATTCGAATAAAAATGTTGATTGGGAAACTTTGAGATAGCAGGATGCATTCTATATTGTGTAGACAAAAGTAAGGGTTCAATTCCTAGGTCTACTAACCTTTCAAACAATGACCTTTTCAAGCCTTTTTCTTCTGCCCTAAATGATATAACAGTTGGAGGTAATTGTTTATGATCTCCGACTAATACGACTTGCCTTGCCCCTCTCGTTAGTGCCACCAATGATGCAGGTTCTGTAGCCTGTGTAGCTTCATCAATTAGTACTTGAGGAAATCTTCTTCCATCTAGAATCTCATTTCCAGATCCAATACATGTACAACAAACAACTTGTGTCTTATCTAAGATATCATCTCTAATTTGATTTTCAATTCTTCGAATTTCTTTCCATCCTTTTTTAATATCTCGATAAGCTAAACCTTTTTCTTTTCCTTTCATCGAACTAATCCTTCTATTCAATTTTTCATTTAGTTCAAATTGAGTATCTAGGTCTCTTCTCAACGGATGATTTTCCATTTTTGCATCCATTGTAGCCATCCTTAATTTTTCTCTAACCTTTACCGGTTGCCCTAATCTCACAACTCTCACTCCTCTAGCTAGTAATCCTTCAAGCAAATTATCGACTGCAACATTTGAATCCGCTACAGCGAGTATAGTTCCGATATCCATTTTTGACCAAGATTCTAATATTCTGACTGCAGTATGAGTTTTTCCAGTACCGGGTGGCCCTTGAATTAATGTCAATCTTCTTTCCGCGGCAGCCTTTGATGCAATTAATTGAGGTTTATTTAAGTCATGAGCATAGGTCGTAGTCCTCCCCCTGACTCCCCCTAGTTCTGGTATCAGACTAGCAGTTCCTGGAGGGTCATGTACCATACCAAGCAATAGCTCTCTCAAAGGAACTCCTCCATCTTCATCGAATATACTATTTAGAGCATCTCTCATCCTATCAAAAGCAATTCTGTTAGCGCCTTTATCAAGTCTCCAAGTATGTTTTCTAATATCCTTAGGCGGATCTGAGAATACAATTTTTATTGAAGTTCTAGATGTTGAATAAATAGTGCCTTCTAAAGGGGTTTCTTTCAAAGGATCTTTTTTGGAAATAAGAACAATATCTCCCTGTCTGAAACGATGAAAACCCATATCATTCTTTTTTTTATTGGTAAATTTAATAATTCGTTGTCCAAATAGCCAACCATCATTTTTCCCAATCAAATCAAAAAGTGAGATACCGTTTTCAATCAATCTTTTTTTACTCCAGTTTTGTAATTTTTCTCGAACATTTTCCATTTCATCATCTAATTCCCATCTTATGAGATTCAAGTATAATTCATGATGGTCTTGACTTCTATTAAATTTCACAGGAGGGCTGTCTGACCCTCCTCTCATGATTATGTGCAGAGAGAATACACACATCACGCTTTCGAGTGTTTATTCAGAAAAATCTCATTTTTTGAATTACACTTTCTCACGTGAGGATTATACGGTATGTTTTGTCGAGTTCGAATGTCTGAGGGGATGCAGAGTGTTCGATAAGTTCCGAAATTGGAGAAATACCGAGGAACCTGGAAAGGTATGTCCTGCGTGCCAACACAAGAATGAAGAAGATGCAATAAATTGTAAACTATGTTTCTATCAATTGCAAAAACCTTCATTTCAACAGGATTCTGGCCCTAACCAAGAAATCACAAATGATCTTTTTGATGAACTATTGGGCGATTTTGATGAGGAAGAGTCCGAAGAAATAATCGATTGGTCTAAGACAACTTTCCAAATTGACGATGTAACTATCGATGTTCAGCAATACGATGATGATGATGATGGAATAATAGTTTCTCAAAATCCATCTTTTGCCTTGACAGTAGATCATCCAGAACCTACTGATGAAGGAGAAGAAGATTATGTTTTGAAACCAGAAGATGCTCCAGAATTTGTTACCAAGTTTGAGATGCCAGATGAGGAGGTTAAAGAATTTAAAGAGATTACTTACAAACCTGTTGAGTTAGTTCAGCCGGTTGGTGAAGATATTGTTTCAGAAACATTGTTACAACCAAAACCAGAACCTGAACCAGAACCAGAACCTGAACCTGAACCCGAACCAGAACCAGAACCTGAACCAGAACCAGAACCAGAACCAGAACCTGAACCAGAACCTGAACCTGAACCTGAACCTGAACCAGAACCTGAACCAGAACCAGAACCTGAACCAGAACCAGAACCTGAACCAGAACCAGACCTGCCTCTTATAGAAAATCGCATAGTCCCTCCTCCTCCAATAATTCCTCCTCCTTCCGATGAAGTTCTAGCTCCTATGCCCCCTCCACCACTTCCTCCTACCCCTGTAATCTCAGCGGATCAAATATTATCTTCAATTCCAATAGCAGAACCAAATTATTGGCCTTGGCCTCAGCAAGAAAAATGGACTGACCGGAAAGTCGCTCTACAGGTAAAATCAGCTATGGAAGCAGCCAGAGCTAAGGACACAGCACAGGCAACAGTATTGCTTGACGAAGTAGGTCCTCATCTAGGAAATCGTTCTAAGTTAATATATCCGATAGGTGCATTATTACAGAGGATTGGGCGTTCACAATCTGTCGATAAGATGTTCGAAAATGCTTCAAAATTAATTCCCGACGATAAAAATCTAATCACTGCAAAAAAGAAATTAAGACCTTAATTTTTGAAAATACGGTTCCGTAGAAGTGATGCATTAGTACCTCTTCCGGTGTATTGTGTCAAGACGTGCCACGTCATCAATTATGGTCGATGAAGGACTTGTTCTTCGACCAGCATCTTCTACTTACAGTTTAAAATTATTAGAAGCATTCGAAGAAACATGGCCTGAAGTAAGCCGAGCCATGCCATGGATAAATCCAGACAGACCATTTTTAGAACAAATAAAATCGTTTTTACAAGAAACTGAGAGAATGGGTCGCAGCGGATTAATGCATCATTGGGTTATGATTAGGCCATGGGATGAAACTCTGTTGGGCCTTATTGGTTTTGATAATATCACTAGAACATCTGAGGCTAAATGGAATCTAGGATACTGGGTAAGAAGTTCTGAACAAAGGCACGGATTTGCTAAAAAATCAATAAATGCAACACTAGGGTGGTTAGGTGCGGTGGAAGAGGTAATAGTTGAACTAAAAGTGGATCCAATGAATCTAGCCGGTGTAAACACAGTTTCTCAAACAGTTAGTAACTGGAACGGTGAGAGAAATATTTCTGGAGATTCCGCTGTAACAGTTGCAGGAGTCAGGACCTTACACCATTGTCATTTAGTAGTTACAAGCCCAAAATCAACTGAAATTATGTGAAAACATTTCTTGAAGATTCAAAACCCTTTGCATACTCGCCAGTCTGCCCCCTTAGGGGCAGAGTGGTCAAATGTCGGGTAACAATCATCATCAGAGGTTACCTGATATAGATCCGGAAGAAACTGATGAATGGTTAGAATCATTACGTTCAGTTGTAGATTCATCAGGTCTTGAGAGGGCTAGATTATTATTACATGAGATCTTAACCGAAGCACAAGATTTGGGTGTAGAAATAAGTCCAGCTTCTCAAACACCTTATGTAAACACAATTCCTTGGGATAATCAGACACCTTATCCTGGAAATTTAGAAATCGAAAAAGAGATTCAAAATGCAATTTTATGGAATTCTGCTTTAATTGTTTCAGATGCAAATAGAAGAACGGATGGTATAGGGGGGCATATCTCCACATACGCTTCTTCATCTACCATTTATGAAGTAGGATTTAATCATGTATTCAAAGGAAAAGAATCTAATGGAATTGGAGATGCTCTATACATTCAAGGGCACGGTAGTCCGGGAATTTATGCTCGCGCTTTCTTAGAAGGTCGTATTACCCGCGAACAATTACTTAATTTCCGTCAGGAAGCCTTTCTAGATGGTCTTTCATCTTATCCGCATCCTCGTTTAATGAAAGAGTTCTGGGAGTATCCAACTGTGTCAATGGGACTGGGGCCATTAGCTGCAGTAATGCAGGCAAGATTTTGGAAATACCTAACAAATAGAAAATTAGTTGATACATCACAAAGCACAGTGTATTCTTTCTTAGGCGATGGTGAAATGGATGAACCCGAGGCTATAGCAGCAATAGCAGTTGCAGGTAGAGAAAAACTGGATAATTTAATTACTGTAGTAAATTGTAATCTTCAAAGGCTGGATGGCCCCGTGCGTGGTAATTCTAAGATAATCCAAGAGTTAGAAGGACTCTACAGGGGCGCGGGTTGGGATGTTTTCAAAGTACTATGGGATAGCAACTGGGATCGTTTATTTTCCCAAGATTCTAATGGATTTTTACTTTCTAGACTTGAGGAAATAAATGACGGTGATTTCCAAAGAATGAGTACACTATCACCTTCTGATTTCCGTAAAGAACTCTTCAGTGGTTCTGAGGAATTAGTTTTCCTCGGTTCAAAACTTTCCGACCAAGATATTATCGATTTAAGACGAGGAGGACATGATCCACTGAAGATATATGCTGCTTATCACGCTGCATTAGAGTCAGATAAACCCGCAGTGATATTGGCGCATACTGTCAAGGGTTGGGGAATAGACTCCTTTGCTGGAAGAAATACAACTCATCAAAAAAAGAAGATGAATATTGAAGATTTAATTGCATATAGAGATCGTCTCAACATTCCTTTGGATGATGAACAATTACAAAGTAGTCCATTTTATTCATTAGATAAAGAATCAGAAGCACTAGAATATATACATTCTACAAGAGGTAAACTAGGCGGATATTTACCATCTAGGAAGTCTCCAGAGATTGATTTCCATCTTCCCTCCGAAGAAACTTATTCACAATTCGATAATGGTACCCCCGAAGGTCAGAAAGTATCTACTACTATGGCTTTCGTTCGATTATTAAGAAATCTTATGAAGTCTGAAATAGGGGACAAAGTGGTGCCAATTATCCCTGATGAAGGTCGTACATTTGGTATGGATCCTTTATTCAGTGAGTTTGGTATTTATTCGCATTCCGGTCAAAAATATAAGCCTGTAGATCATAAAATGATTATGAGATATAAAGAGTCTATCACTGGTCAGATATTAGAAGAAGGTATATCTGAAGCAAACTCAATAGCTTCATGGATTGCATCCGCAACCTCATATTCTCATGCAATGACACCAACTCTGCCATTCTACATTTTTTATTCGATGTTCGGTTTCCAACGTGTAAATGATCAGATTTGGCAAGCAGCAGACGCTCGGGCTAGAGGGTTCTTAATGGGAGCTACAGCTGGAAGAACTACACTCAATGGTGAAGGATTACAGCACCAAGATGGACATTCTTTACTTCATGCCAGTACGGTCCCATTCTGCCGTTCTTGGGACCCTGCATATGCATATGAATTAGCCACGATTATCCGTCATGGAATAAATGAGATGTGGGGTGAAAATAAGGATGTTTTCCATTACATAATGCTATACAATCAGAATGAAAGACAACCTACAAAACCCGCAGGTATCGATGATAAAATAATCAAAGGCGCATATAGATTAACAGAATCGAAAAGTGACAATCGCCCCAATGTTAGAATATTAGGTTCTGGACCCATTCTTTCTCATGTAATTGAGGCATCTGAAAAATTAGTAGAACTTGGTATTGACTCCGAGATTTGGTCTGTCACATCATACGGCGAATTAAGAAGAGAAGGCCTAGAATCTCAAAGGATAAACCGTTTATATCCCGAAGAAGAAAAAATACCTTATGTTTCTGAGTGTTTTGGAGATGAAATCACGACTGTAGCAGTATCAGATTATATCACAGCAGTTCCTGAGATGATTCAACGTTGGGTAGGTGGAAAGTTTATCGTTCTTGGTACAGATGGTTTTGGAAGATCCGATGATAGACTAGAATTGAGAAGGTTTTTTGAAATCGATACTAATAGTATAGTGTTAGCTACGATTTCTGCACTAGAAAGAGAAGGATCTGTGAAGAAAGGGTTAA
>Ga0222718_10000940_pt1 | contig 29600 bp, 24 predicted proteins | sample C33_27DmetaG_FD_165045 | JGI IMG/M metagenome (GOLD analysis project Ga0222718, IMG submission 165045) | Estuarine water microbial communities from San Francisco Bay, California, United States - C33_27D | ecosystem: Environmental > Aquatic > Marine > Unclassified | place: USA: California...
TACTTCTGGTTCATGTGGATCTTCCGGTACTTCCGGTTCTTCTGGATCTTCCGGTACTTCTGGTTCAAGTGGATCTTCCGGTACTTCCGGTTCAAGTGGATCTTCCGGTACTTCTGGTTCAAGTGGATCTTCTGGTACTTCCGGTTCAAGCGGTTCTTCTGGTACTTCTGGTTCTTCTGGTACATCTGGTACTTTAACTTTAAGTGGAACTACTGATAACGGAGTAATAACTCTAGATGGTTCGGCACCAAACGCAACCGTAGAATCTAATCTAGTATTTGACGGTTCAAAACTTACCGTAGAAGGATCTGGATCCACAATTTTAGATATTCAAGGTTCTTTAGGACAGCTATTTTCTGTAACTGATGTACTAACCGGCACTTTATTTTCCGTAAACGATATATCCGGTATTCCAATACTTGCCGTAAGAGATGACGATTATGTTACCATAGGTACTTTTGGTTCGGAAGGTCTTATAGTATCTGGTAGTGAAGTCTATATGGTCCAGCTAACTACTGGTACTTCTGAGACAGATATTCTGGTTAAAAATCCTACCGATGGGAGGATATATACACGCACAGTTACTGATCTAGGCGGTACTTCTGGTACAAGTGGATCAAGTGGTACATCTGGTTCAAGTGGTTCTTCTGGTTCAAGTGGATCTTCTGGTTCCTCCGGTACCTCTGGTTCAAGTGGATCTTCTGGTACTTCCGGTGCCAATGGTTCTTCTGGTTCAAGTGGATCTTCTGGTTCAAGTGGATCTTCTGGTTCCTCCGGTACCTCTGGTTCAAGTGGATCTTCCGGTACATCCGGTGCCGGTGGTTCTAGTGGGTCATCTGGTTCAAGTGGTACTTCTGGTTCATCCGGATCTTCCGGTACATCCGGTGCCGGTGGTTCTAGTGGGTCATCTGGTTCAAGTGGTACTTCTGGTTCATCCGGATCTTCCGGTACTTCCGGTGCCGGTGGTTCTAGTGGGTCATCTGGTTCAAGTGGTTCTTCCGGATCCTCTGGAACCTCTGGTACCCTGACGTTAACAGGAACAACTGATAACGGAGTAATAACATTAAATGGCTCGGCACCTAACGCTACAGTAGAATCTAATTTGACCTTTGCTAGTAACGTATTAACAGTAACCGGAGATTTAACAGTAACAGGGGATACTCTATTAGGAGACGCATCAACAGATTCATTAACTGTAAGACCGGCTACTATAACCTTAAATCAAACCTCTGCAGGTGCTGATACTACTATTGAAAACGCCAACATATCCAGTGATTTAATACTTACAACAAACAGCGGAGACGTTAAGGTTAACGATGATTTAACTATAAGGTCTACTTCATATACCATAGGTGTCTACGAACCAACAGTTAACTTAGTTCACGATAACGCAAGCGGGACCGCCGGGGACTTAATCTTCTCAGGACAAGACTCTGCTACAACTGTAGTAGACTACGCTACTATAAAGGTAGGCCGAAAAACAGATACAGCCACAGAACATAACGGTGTAATATACTTTCAACCCGCTCTATCAGGTAGCACATCTGCTTCTGATGTACTTACTCTTTTTCCTAATACAGTAGGTATAAATAAGTTTGTACCAGATTCATTTTATGCACTAGATGTAGAAGGGAGTATTGTAACCAACGAATATCTTTATGCCGGTTTCGGTATCGTTCATGAAGGCGACACCGACACTTATCTCGATTTTGGTACAGATACAATTGACTTCTACGCAGGAGGTGTACGAATGCTTACCCTTTCTGAAGGTACTACCGACCAAGTAGTAGTAAATGAAGGAAGTGTTAATATGGACTTCAGGGTTGAATCTAATAACAACGCTAACATGCTGTTTGTTGACGGAGGTAGTGATAGAGTAGGCATTGGTACAAATGCACCAACTTATACATTAGACGTAGTAGGGGATATAGGCGTTGATCAGTATATCTACCATAACGACGACACTAACACATACATCAGATTTCAACCTGACGATATAAGTTTTACAGTAGGCGGACAGAATATATTTAGAGCCGATTATAATACAGGTTTACTGCCTGTAGAAGTTGTAGTCAATGAATCCGGTGTTCCTATAAACTTTAGAGTAGAGTCTGATACCATAACACACGCACTCTTTGTTACCGGGTCTACCGGTGATGTAGGTATTGGTACCGATAGTCCATCAAGCCCGCTTACGATATTAAAAAATGCTACCGATGCTATTACTAATGGAGGAACAGGGCAGTTAAGAGTGTTCAATACTTCTCTAGGAAACGCCGGTATATGGCTAGGTAACTCCGGGGCTCGAAAATGTGCTATTATAGCCGAAAAACTAAGTGCAGGAAACAACCACGACCTAGTATTCTTTACCAACGCTTCTTCTGCGGATGCTGTTGAGCGTATGAGGATTGAAGATGATGGTAAAACAAATATCGCTAAGAGTCTGTCGGTAGGCGCTATCACTCCTAGTAGTACAACCGGCCGGATAGATGCTTCTAATGATATAGTAGCTTTTTCAACCTCAGATGAAAGACTAAAAGAAAATATAATTTCAATACCAGATCCTTTAGGTAAACTACAGAAAATAGATGGTGTACACTTTAATTGGAAACCTCTTACTGACAAAGAGAGAGAGACTATACACGGATTTGAAGGACATGACGTAGGTGTTATTGCGCAACAAGTTGAACAGGTATTACCAGAAGTTGTCATCGAAAGAGAAAACGGTTATAAAGCTGTAAAATATGAAAAATTAGTACCTCTTTTAATAGAAGCCATTAAATCTCAACAAAAACAAATTGATAAATTAGAGGAAAAAATAGAACGTTATGGGCTTAATAATCTCTAGGAGTATATATTTAGACGACGGAGAGCAAATAGACTCCTTTTATTCACGGGTTGAAAACATAAGATATTACAGAGTAGATGGAAGACTTTCAGTTATAGGAAATTTCTATAGAACAAAGGAAGGAGCCGTAAGTACTTACCCAGAGTACATAAACGATCCTTTATCTACAGGGTCTAACTCAGATATTATTCCTACGGTATTTGGATTTGAATCCGGCTCATATGAATACGAGCTTCCTTTATATACAGAGTACTATTTAACATCTTCTGTAGAAGTAGAAGATAGTGGAAGTACAGTTACTAAGTATAGAGTTGACAGTCCGTATACTGGTTCTTTTTACGGTATAGGATATACAAACTATAAAAGCACTTTATCAGACTTGTTTGGTTCAGAAAATATAACAGACGATTTATAGACATGACCAGACATCTAGTACCTACAACGAATGTTTCTTTTAATAGTCACCTAAACCCGGCTTTTGGAACGTATTCTCTAAACACTATGGGAACAACATGCTATCCAAGACGTGATTCAAGCGGCACTCAAGTAGACGAATTTAATACCGGAGACTATTTTATACGAATGGGACCGATTCAGGTGTACGATGGAGATGAGTTTTCTCCCCTTCTTAATGATGGCGGTAAAGTAAGATATACCTCTCCTTTTACAACTTCTTACGACTGGAGAGTCGACGCTGTAGATTTAGGGTATGTAATAGACAGAGCGGTATACAGTACAATAACTTTACAGCATGACGACTCTCAAGGTAATCCATCTGGATACTTTTTTGTAGGATGGTATACTCCTGCATTAGGATTAATTTCAACCAGTAATCCCGCAACTTTAAACCTAAGTCTTTCATCGGTATATAATTCTTCTGAAATTCTGGCAGTAGTTGTAATTTGAATATTTATTTATAAAATATGGCATTACAAAAAACATATCAATTTAAAGGATTAGAAATTACCGACGGGTATCATCTAGTTTCTTTTGCACGTTACGGTAAACTAAATAACGGAGTAACTTTTAGAGTAGATTCTTATGTATCCAAGGATGTTAGAGACAGCAGCCTTCAGTCCAGTCTATTCTCTGAGGTATACGATTTTACTCCTTCTGGTTCCTACGACGTAGTAGGTAATGACATCTCTACTGCTTGTTATTCCTACTTAAAAACTTTAGATAATTGGTCAGGGTCAGTTGATGTTTAAATAGTTATTTCTTATTTTAACTGTTATGAAAAAGTTGTTATATATTACACCACATCTTTCTACAGGAGGTGCTCCGCAATACCTATTAAAAAAAATTGACCTCCTAAAGAACGATTATGACCTATATCTAGTAGAGTATGACGACATAGGCGGTACCGCGTTTATAGTCCAAAAGAATAAGATTTTTCAAATTATACCTTCTGAAAAACGATTAACTCTAAACAGCAGTAAAGAAGATTTACTAGCCTTTATAGAAAAAATAAAACCAGATATAATACATTTGGAAGAAATCCCAGAAATGTTTATGGACGGTAATATAGCTGAAAAAATTTACTCTCCTGACAGGAAGTATACTATATTTGAAACTTCTCACGATAGTTCGCAAAATAGCCGCAATAAAAAATTTTTACCGGATAAATTTCTCTTTGTATCTAACTGGCAAATAGATCAATATATAGATGTGGATGTTCCTTCCACATTAGTTGAATATCCTATAGAGTATAAAGAAGAAAGAAATAGAGAGTTGGCATGTAGTAGTTTGGGCATAGATCCTACTAAGAAGCATATAATTAATGTAGGACTATTTACTCCAAGAAAGAATCAGGCTGAATTTTTTGAATACGCTCGAGCCTTACCTCAATATGAATTTCATTGTATAGGTAACCAAGCAGATAACTTTAAGAATTATTGGGAACCTTTAATGAATAGTAAGCCTGCTAATTTAACAGTTTGGGGTGAAAGAAATGATGTAGACCTTTTCTACCAGGCTGCAGATTTATTTCTTTTTACTTCTAAAGGTACATCTACAGATAAAGAGACAATGCCTTTAGTAATAAGAGAAGCATTATCTTGGAAGCTACCTATTCTTATTTATAATCTCGAAGTATATCAGAATTATTTCGATTCCTACCCAGTTCATTATTTAGAATCTATGGATAAAAATATTAATCAAATCAAAGAACTACTATCAGAACCTTTAGTTATAACCGCAGATGATTTTGATGTTAACTTTGAAGGTGAGAATCGTATCAATGTTCATTATAATAAAAAAGATAGATTCGATTGCAGGATAGTAGTAAAAGAGAAATTTAGTAATGCTTCATGGTATTGGCTTGATGCAACTTTTGAAAATTTTAATAGATGGTGGATTATACCTAATAAAGGGTTCTCAATCGCCGATTCCTGGGTGCAGGTATTGACTTTAGATTTCTACGATCGCAACAAAAATTTACTGTTCTCTAAAGACGTAGACATTAAACCAACAGGCATTACCCCAAATATTCAACTAGAATTGAAAAATCCTTTTGATTGCTTATTTCACAATTATACAGAAATGTTTGTGGAAAAAAAGTATGATTTTCTATTTGAGAACAAACTCAACACAGTACTGGATATCGGAGCAAACGCTGGAGTCTTCAGCAAATTGTTACTAGAAAATCAAGTAGAATCTGTTTACGCTTTTGAACCTAACGATACTGCGTTAATTAATCTAAAATATTTAGAAGAACAAAATCCCAGGCTAAAAGTAATACCTAAAGCAGTACATACAGCAGAAGAAAACTTAAAGTTCTTTATCTCACCAGACAATACAACTATCGGAAGTACTAACAAAGATCATATAACAGCACATGGTTATAAAGTTGAAGAAGTAGTAGTTCCTACTACTACTTTAAAGAGGTTCGTACAACAAGAAAATTTAACTAATATAGACTTAATTAAAATAGACATAGAGGGTGCTGAGTACGATCTTATTGAAAGTCTTGAAGATGAAATCTTTGAAGCTGTAGACAAATTTATGATAGAATGGCACAGTAACGTTGATGGTAGACTTGAAAAATTAGTAAGCACCTTACTATCTAAAAACTACTATATAGAAAGAGTATTCAATCAGTCCACCGGTGAGGACTTAACTAAAACTTATGCTAATGAACCTACTGGCACTTTAGTTGCAATAAAGAACAAATTAAAGAACCCAGCTACTAAAGAACCTAATCCTATTATTATAGTTGATGCTTTCTTTCATGATAAGAATGTTTTAACACAACTTACAAAGTATCTTTCTTTTATTAAAAAGTTAAATATGCCCTTAATGTTAGTTACTAACAGTAACTTTGACTCTTCTTTAGTCGATAGTTTTGATTACATTATATACGATTCCAATAATAGGTTGTTTAAAAAAGAATATAAAGATCAAGGAATTATTAATTTTTGGTATGCTAATGAGGAACATAAATTTTATATAACAGAAAAAAATAAGCAACCTCACGGACTATCTGTTCTATCTAACTTATATCGTTCAACAAATTTAGCTAAATCTTTAGGGTATACTCATTTTTATAGAATCGAATACGATTGCTTTATTGAAGACTTAAAAGCAGTCAAAGAAATTGTTAACGAAGTGAACATACAGAATAAGAAAGGATATGGATACCTAAATGAAGACAAGTATCTTTCTTTTCATATGATGTATATGGAGTTAGATTACTTTACTCAAATATTTCCTCAAATTAACAACGAAGAAGATTACAACAAAGCCATTGCAAAGGTAACCAAAAGAGACTGGCTTTCAGCAGAGGAATTTGTAGCAGAGTTAGTTAAAAAATCAGATAACGGAATAGATAGTATAATTTTAAAAGACGCCCCTTTGATGTTCACTGATTTTGGAAAGTCTTTATGGAATACTGTAACAACTCCTTCTGAGAGTTCATTAATAAAAAATGGTAGCGTAGCATTACCGTTTCAAATTTCAAATGATACATCTAAAGCAGCTTTAATTACCTGGAATATTAGTACAGAAGAACCTAGAAAAGCTTACTATAAGGTTACCGCCCCCGGAAAACAAACTCAAAAGTTCTTCCATAGAACCTCAGGTATAAATGACTATAGAATAGACTTTATCCCTCTTGACTCTGAACCTACTCAAATAGAAGTAATATATGACGGTAACGCTAATACCTATAGTCTAACCTCCACTAATGTAACTGAATTAAAAACCATCTATGAAAGTACAAAACAATCTATTAATTACACCAACATTGCCCCTGAATTCGTAGCATCTCACCTACTTACACGAATTACTGATGACCGAGAAATAAAATCTATTAAATCTATTATTGCTTTAACAGACCTAGACGTTAAGTATAATCCAAACGTAAATACTCCCTATACATCTGTTCCTCCATCTATAAACTGCGCACGTCCTCAAGACATAACATCCGAACCTGGATTTATGAAACTAGCTCCCGGACACTACGGTGCATTTAAAGCTCATACCGATGCTATTCTAAACTGTACTCCAAAAGAAAATACTGGATATCTATTTTTTGAATGCGATGCCGTTCTAATCATACCTCCAGAAGAATTTATAGAAAAAGTTAAACAAGCGTATAATTTATGTTTAAAGAACGACTATGACTTTTTTAGCTTTGGACCAGTATACAAATATGATCACGTTTATGAGGACCATATCGCTAGTAATTCGTTTTACGAAGCTACAGCGTATTTAATACCCGGCGAAAAAATACAAAATATACATAATGCTATCAAAAATACCTCTTGGGATGCTTTTGATCTATGGACAACAAACATTTACAACAGAAGACCAATAGGACATTTTCCAGAGTATCTAGCATTACAGGCCAAAGGATTTTCTTTTATTGAAAAGGTATACAGAGATAAAAATTTTCTTAATATCGATATGGTATGATTATAATAACCTACGGCAATCGAGCTTACGAAGCATATGCATATAATCTCTACAGATCATTAACTTTAACTAGAAAAGATTTTATAGAGAACTATACTTTTGTTTACTATGGAATAGGATATAGACCTAACCTAGAAGGTACTAACGTAGTTAATATAGCATTTCCGTTTCCGGAAAACCCGGATAGGTTAGAGTTTATGAAACCTAAAATACTTTTAGACGTGTTAACTAAGTTTAAAAATGAAACTATATGCTTTATAGATGCAGACGTTATAGTAGGTAAAAGACTAAATTTTAAAAAACTTTTAGAAAACAAAACATTTGAGTACCCTTTAGGAGGACATCAATACTGCGAGATACCCTACATCTATACAGCCTACCCAGACGGGACAACTACTTATTTTACCACCAATGCACTTTGCGAGTATCTTGGGGTAAATGTGAAAGTTTACATGGATGGAAATCCTAGAATAGAAGGAAACTCTTGTAGATATATTCAAAATTGCTTTATACTTTTCAATGATAAACATTATGAATTTATTTTAGAATGGAATTCAATATGCGAAAATAAGTTTCTTCGCTCTAAACAAGTACATTATTTCCCATATCCGGACGAGACAGTTTTTAATACCTTGCTTTGGAAATACAACGTTACAGAGACTTTAGGATTTATTCACACTAACTGTCACACATTTGATGCATACGTAAGAGGTGAACAATCAACAAACCTTAATAACAAACTATTAACCGAGGGGCATACCCCTTCTTTAGTTGTAAATAACGACACTTTAATGTATTATCATGGGTATAAAAATACAAAGGAAACAACTAAAATTTTAAATTACCTTTATGAAAATTTGTCAAGTTAATCCTGGCTGCGGTATAGAAGTCCCCCCTAAAGGATGGGGAGCCGTTGAAAAAATAGTATGGGAATTTATCACCAATTTTAAACAATTAGGACATGAAGTTGATCTAAGATGGGAAAGTGAAGTTACACCAGGTGAATACGATCTAGTTCAGGTACATATGGCTAACTTAGCATTAAACCTGGCAGAAAAAGGAATTCCATACATATTTCAATTTCACGATCATCAAGCCTTTCTTTACGGTAAAGACAGCTTTGTGTATAAACAGAATTTAGAAGCTATAGAAAAATCTACTTTATCTATAGTACCGGCCAGGTATCTAGTAGATTATTTTGACTCTAATAAGGTTCTATATTTTTCACACGGAGTAGATACTAACTTCTATAGTCCTACAAATAAGCAAGACTCACATAGTCTTCTTATGGTTGCAAATAACGGGCTGAGGAGAGATCCTGGATACGATAGAAAAGGATTCACCGAAGGTATCAAAGCTGCAGTTAAAGCTAACATTCCGATAACTATAGTTGGCCCAGAAAATAATAAAAACTATATTAAATCTAATAGGTGGGTAGAGGATGTAGATATAAACTGGATTTTTGAACCGACTCAAGAAGAGTTAGTAAGTATTTACCGTGAGCATACAATTTTTCTTAATCCTTCGGAATTAGAAGCCGGACATCCAAACCTTACTATACTTGAAGCTATGGCATGTGGACTACCGGTCATAGGATGTATGGAGAACGATCTTGAAGGAATGGTTAGAGTAAATAAAGATTCTAATGAAGTCTTAGAAGGTATAAAAAAGGTTATTTCCAACTACGACGACTACCGTATAAAGGCTCTACAAACTGCTGAAAATTTATCTTGGATGGAGAGATCAAAAAGCTTAGTTAAACTAGTACAACCGGAAAGTATGAAAGATATTCTAATTAGAGAGTATACAGTTACTCCAAAGAATACCAAGAGTAAGCACAAAACCGTTTCTAACATACCAGAGGTTAAGGTTGATTTTAACGGTAATGGTCCTAAATGTTCAATAACAGGTAACTCAAAAAATAGGTATAAAGTACAGTTTAAGAATGGAACCAAAATAATCTGGGAAGATATAATTAGTTCTGGAATGTGGACTCAAGCATCTAAGGGATTCTTTATTCCTTGGAATATTACAGTTACTGATATACATAAAAATAAGGAGATTTTTAATTACGATTTTAACTGTAAAGGTAAATTAGTTAGAGTAAATTTTGAATCTTCTTCTTTAGGGGATACCATAGCTTGGCTTCCGTATGTAGAAAAATTCAGAAAAACCCATAAATGTAAAGTAGTCTGCAGTACCTACAAGAATTTTCTTTTCGAAAAATCATATCCAGATATAAAGTTCGTCAATCCTGGTGAAATTATAGAAGATGTTTATGCTACCTATAGACTTGGTTGGTTCTATGAAAACGATATGTATAACGACAATTTACATCCGAGACCATTTGTCAATCAGCCGTTACAGAAAACAGCTGCAGACATATTAGGAGTTACCTATACAGAACTGTTGCCTAATCTAGATTTGGAAGATTATGTAGATTATACATTACCGGATAGATATTTTACTTTTTCTATACAATCTACCGCTCAATGTAAATACTGGAATAATAAAGACGGATGGAAATTTTTATTAGATAAATTACAAGCTCAAGGATACCACGGAGTCTGTATAGATCAAAATAAAAATTTTGGTACGCAGGACTCTATGAATGTTATACCTGAGAATAGCATAGACAAGACAGGATTAGAACTATATAAAACAGCTGGAATAATTAAAAACGGAAAATTTCACATCGGATTGAGCTCAGGCCTTTCATGGCTAACATGGGCTCTAGATCACCCTACCGTTTTAATCTCTGGTTTTACATCTCCTGAATTCGAATTTAAAAATAAATGTTTAAGAATACATAATGAAAATGTATGCAATAGTTGTTTTAACAGTGCCGATTTAAAGTTTGATCCTTCTGATTGGAATTGGTGCCCTAGGTTAAAGAATACTGATAGACAATTTGAATGCACTAAAACTATTACACCTGAACAAGTTTTTAAAGAAATAAAAGATAAACTTCTATAATTATATATTAAACATCATATATTATGTCAAACGAACCGATAAAATTAGAACAAGAAGAATTAAGCAAGATTGCCGAAATACAGCAAGTTACTCAAAATATCATCAGAGAGTACGGCAGTATAGAGTTAAATCAAAAAGCTCTTGACGATAGAAAGAAAAAAGCTGACGACGCTTACTATAACCTTATTCAAGCCGAACGTAACATTGCCAAAGAACTAGAAGAAAAATACGGAAAAGGTTCAGTTAATGTTCAAGAAGGTACTTTTCTCCCTTTTACTGACGTAGAATAGTAAGTTACCTATAAAGGGTTTTTAGGTTAAGTAAGTCTATTTATTTAAGAATCTTCCCGATTATTTTATTATCTGTTTGGAAGAACCTTGTCATATTTATATATAAGAATCTTAAAAGAACTTTAAAAAACCCTAACATGGCAGAAACAATTATTTCACCTGGTGTATTTACAAGAGAGAATGATTTAACTTTCGTTGCACCTGCTCCCGCCGAAGCCGGAACCGCATTTATTGGTCCAACAGTTAAAGGACCGGTTGAGATCCCAACCGTAGTTACTTCTTACGGTCAGTACCAAAGAATCTTCGGTTCTACTTTTGAATCAGGATCTACTAAACAAGAATTTTTAACTTCAATTGCAGTACGTAGCTTTTTTAACCAAGGTGGTTCAACTGCTTTAATTAGCCGTGTAGTTGGAGACACTTTTGGACCTGCTTCTTCCACTAACATAACTGCTTCTGGAATAGATGCTACTGATCCTTTCGTTCTTGAAACTATTGGAGAAGGTACTATTTACAACAACTCTACCGGAGTTGCTGATGGCGGTGCTCAAAACTCTGATAGCTCTTTGGTTTCTGGTTCAGCGGATAATTTAAGATGGGAAATATCTAATATTAATAACGCAAAAGGTACTTTTACCGTTTCTGTTAGACGTGGTGATGATAATTTAAAAGAAAAAGTAGTTCTTGAAACATTTAATAACGTTTCTTTAGACCCTAACTCAACCAACTATATTGAATCAGTAATAGGTAACCAAGTAAGAGCTATATCTTCAGATAAGACTTATGTTACTTTAACTGGTGAGTATCCTAATCGTTCTAATTACGTAAGAGTCTCTGCAGTAAATCTTCCAACTCTTAATTATGTAGGAAATGACGGAATTACAGTAGGGTCAGATTCTAATGGCGTATCTTATAGCGGTTCTCTACCAACTACACAGTCTGGTTCTTTCTACGGAGGTACTGGAGCTATAGTGGCTGGAGGAGATATATACTACAACGGGTTTACAGCTAACGAAGCACAAGGTATTGACCCTGCTACTGATTATGCAGATATTACTACTCTTCTAGGAAATAAAGATGACTACCAGTTTAACGTAGTAGTAGCACCCGGTCTTTTATCCGATGTACATGGTACAGCAGTTAACGCATTAATTTCACTTGCTGAGACAAGAGGTGATTGTATTTACGTACTTGATACTTCTGATTACGGTGATGCACCTGCAACAGTAGTAGGAAATGCAGATGCATTAAATACCTCTTATGCAGCCACTTACTACCCATTCGTACAAGTAGGTACAGAGACAGGAAGAAACCAATTTGTACCTCCTTCAGTAGTAATTCCAGGAGTATATGCTGCCAACGATAACAGTTCGGCACCATGGTTTGCTCCTGCCGGTTTAGTAAGAGGCGGTATTCCAGGAGTAATTCAAGCAGAAAGAAAATTAACTAAGGCACAACGTGATACATTGTACGATGCTAACGTTAACCCAATTGCTACTTTCCCAGGAACAGGTATTGCAGTATTCGGTCAGAAGACATTACAGAAAAAAGCGACAGCTTTAGACCGAGTAAACGTAAGAAGATTGTTAATCGAATTGAAGAAGTTCTTCGGAGATCAAGCAAGAAACTTAGTATTCGAACAGAATACAATTGCAACAAGAAACAGATTCCTTGCAGCAGTTAATCCTTACCTAGAATCAGTAGTACAGCGTCAAGGACTTTACGCCTACCGTGTGGTAATGGACGACACTAACAACACTGCCGACGTAATTGACCGTAACCAGTTAGTTGGTCAGGTATTTATTCAACCGGCCAAAACTGCTGAGTTCATCGTACTAGACTTTACGATTGAGCCAACAGGAGCAAGTTTCGCAGTATAATTTCTAACAACTATATTTATATAAAAAGAACACCAATATGGCAGTATTAGACGCAAACGAAATCATGTTTAGAGCATTTGAACCTAAAGTTCAAAATCGCTTTGTAATGTACTTCGACGATATTCCCTCTTTCATGGTAAAGACTGCAAGCACGCCTTCTTTTACCGATGAATCAATTAAGCTTGATCACATTAACAGCTACAGAAAAATCCGTGGTAAAAGAGAGTGGAATGATATTGATATCACTCTTTACGATCCTATCACTCCTTCTGGTGCTCAAGCTGTAATGGAATGGGCTAGATCTGCTTACGAATCAGTAACCGGTCGAGCAGGATATTCTGATAATTACAAGAGAGATGTAACTCTAAACCAATTAGGACCTGCAGGTGATATCGTTGGTGAATGGATAATCAAAGGTGCTTTCATTACTGATGCTAGTTTCGGCGACTATGATTGGAGTTCTTCTGAAGTAGCTGAAATTTCAGTAACCATGGCAATGGATTACTGCATCCTAAACTACTAAGAAAATTAAAGTATATTAATATACAACGAAAAGCTTGGTAGGAATATCAGGCTTTTCTTATATTTATAGATATGAAACTACTTGACATAATAAATTTAGATACAACAATCTGTTTAACTACTGAAAAGTACTTAAACGAAGAACTATCTATTAAGGAGTATAATAGTTATTTAACTTCTTTAGAACTCTTAGTAGAACAAGATAGAGGCGGTTTAGCAGAAAAGTTTTTATCACCCCTTTCAACAGCCTTGCAAAAAATAACATCTTCTTTAAAGAATTTATCCGGAAGATTAGTAATTAGAATTGTAAATCTTGTTAACAGAATACTTAAGGCTGTAATTAGATTCAAAGAGAAACATCCCCGTATATTTAAATTTGTAGTAGCTTTTGCAGTAGTAATCTTTGTAGTAATGTTTATGGGGACAGTAAGTGCCTACGCTCAAGACCCAGGTGAATTTTTAAAGGGAAGTCAGTACTCTTCTACAGCTCTTGATGCAATGATAGGTTTAGTAGATCAGATGGCTGCCCAAGGAGTTTTTGCCGCTCAAGGTGAGCTAGCAACATCAGTAGACGAAGCCAAATTTTTACTTGGTGACCTTAAAGACGGAGTCATAGATTCAGGCGATATTGGTCAATCTGCTCTGAATATAGCTCGACAGGCCGAGTACTTCTTTCTTGATCTTATAGACAAAGCGGATTTAGCCAACGATTCCTCCTCAGATATAGCAAATAGAGCTATGAGTACCCTTCAAAAAGCTTTAGAGACTGGACAAGCTTATTTTGAGAAAGGTATTAAAGGTATTCAAGGTTTTGCTGTCGATAGTAGCGGCAAGTTATATCGACCTGGCTAAAAAAAGTTTATTAATATATATTTATAATAAACAAGTTTTAACTAATCATAAATAATGGATAACCAGTTTCAATTCCCAACAGAAGTTGTAGATCTGCCTTCAAAAGGCTTACTATACCCTAAAGACTCTCCTTTATCGTCCGGTACTATCGAAATGAAGTACATGACGGCTAAAGAAGAAGACATCTTAACCAATCAAAACTACATTCAAAAAGGTACCGTAGTAGACAACCTCCTACGTTCTCTTATTGTTGATAAAACTATTAAGTATGGAGACATACTTGTAGGAGATAAGAACGCCCTTCTTGTAGCAGCACGTATTCTCGGATACGGTAAAGACTACGAGTTTGACTACCTCGGAGAAAAGCAGACAATTGATCTCTCACAGGTCGGTAATGTAGATATAGACTATACACCACTGGAAAAGGGAGAAAATAGATTCCAGTATACGCTACCTAGTTCCGGTGTAGAAATAGAATTTAAACTTCTTACTCATTCCGATACCATTAAAATAGACCAAGAGATAGAAGGGTTGAGGAAGATCTCTAAAGACGCATCTCCAGAGCTGTCTACAAGACTAAAACATATGCTTGTAAGTGTAAATGGTTCTAGTGAACAAAAAGACATTAGAAACTTTGTAGATAACTTCTTTTTAGCTAGAGATTCGAGAGCATTTAGAGAACATATCAAGACCGTACAACCAGATGTTGATCTAACATTCTATCCGGAGGGAGGACCGGAAGGAGGTGTACCTATTCCTATAGGTGTTAGCTTTCTTTGGCCTGACGCCGGAATATAGAGTTCAAGTATTTTCGTTAATACATGATATAGTTTTTCACGGTAATGGAGGCTTTGATTACCATACGGTATATAATATGCCAATATGGTTAAGGAAGTTTACAGCCCAGAAAATATCAGAGTTTAACGATAAACAAAATGAAGAAATGAAGAAGGCCTCTAAAGGTAAATCTTCTTCTAGTTCGGTACCAAAAGGTCCGGCAATTAAAAGACCTTCTTATAGTACTAAGGCTCGTAAATAATGCGGGCCTTTGCTATTTATAGGTATATATTACTATAGATTATGGCAGATAATAATACAGAAAATATTAGACAATCCACTCAAGCACAATCACAATTTGCTCAAGCATCGGAAGTAGCTCGTGAGATAACTGCTCGAATTACCCAAGAAGCACGAGATTTAAATGCCGAGCTTAGAGATCAGTTAGGGATTCAACGAACTAGATCTGATGAAGATAGGACTCTTATAAAACTATCTCAAGACTTGACTAGATCTGCCGCACTTAATAATGTAGAATTAAGAAGATCTAACGAACTTAATAAACAGCTGATAAAGGATAACAAAAACCTTACTCAGCTAGTTAATGAACAAACTATTCTTTACAATTCTCTTACTGATGAACAAATAGAGAACGCCGATCGAATTAATTTAGCCAACCAGGATAGAATAGCTGCAGAAAATGAAATAATCAGACTTACAAGAAGTCTTGCCTTTGCTAGTAGTGATCAAGTAGATTCCATAAAAGAATTAATTAAAGAGAAGAAAAAAAATGTAGTAAACGCAGAAAAAGAACTTAGAATCGCCCTAGACGCTTCTGATGCTGAATCTCAACGCCTAGCTCTAGTAGATCAGACTATAGATAAGCAAAATGAACTAATAGCCAGTCGACGACAAGAATTAAAAGTAGCTGCTGCAGTAAATGAAAATTTAGGGTTAACGGGAGCCATTCTTGATAACCTCAATAAAGCAGGTTTGAGAGCATTTGGTGGGTTGGGTATAAATTTAGGTACTTTCCAAGAATCTTTAAGTGAAACTATAAATGAGGTTAATGTACTAGCAGAAGATCTTACAACAAAACAAGGTAGTATATTTGGTAAGCAGTTGAAAGTATTTGGCGCTGCTGCAAAAGGAACAGGAAAAGCACTTGGTGCTGCCCTTTTCGATCCTCTCACTGTTGGTAAAACCTTACTAGACCAGTTTGTTGCAGTCGAGAAAGCAGCAGTAGATCTCTCCAGAACAACAGGTCAATCGTTTGGGGCACTTGATGGGTTAAATAGTAGATTTGCAACAGCAGTAGATTTAGCAGAAGTTATTACAGCGGAAACTAAACAATCTGGATTAAACGCTAATAATATATTTAGCAAAGATGTTCTAGCAGGTGCAGCGGAATTTAAAAACCTACTAGGAGGATCATCTGAAGAGATAGCAGGTTTGCTTTCTTTAACTGCCGCTACAGGAATGAATACGGAGGCTATCCAAGAAAGTATTGTAGATACCACTAGTGCTTTCAACGGTGCTAATAAAGCAGCTGTTAGTCAAAGAACGGTTCTTGAGGATGTACTTACTTCTTCTACATCTATTCAAGCAAGTTTAGCCGGAAATCCAAAAGCATTAGCTGAAGCAGCTTCTGCAGCTAGAAGATTAGGGCTATCTCTAAAAGAAGTTGATAACATAGCCGATAGTTTACTTGATTTTGAATCTTCTATTAATAGCGAACTTGAAGCTCAATTACTCACCGGGAGAAATATAAATCTAGCTAAAGCCAGAGAATTAGCATTGAATAATGATCTAGCCGGATTAAGCAACGAAATTTTTAAGAACCAGGTTAGTGTGTCTGAATTTAGTCGTATGAATAGAATACAGCAAGACGCTCTAGCTAAATCTTTAGGTATTAGCAGAGATCAGTTAGCTAATATGGCATTTCAACAAGCTAAATTAAATGGTCTTACAGGTGAACAAGCCGCCGCCGCCGCTGGGGTTTCCTTAGAAGATATGGAAAGAGTTGCTGCTACAGAAGCTCTTCAAAAATCTCTAGAAAAACTTTTACAAACAGTTGCCCCTGTTTTTGATATTTTTTCTAAAATTGTAGGATTTACTGCTCAATTTCCTAATTTAACTAGTGCTCTTATAGGCGTTGGCGTAGTATTTAAACTTATGAGAAAGAGAGCTACCGCCGCCGCAGCTGCTCAAGCCACTCAAGTAGCAGCAACTGCTGCTCAAACAGGCGCCAATACAGCAATGGCTGCTTCACAGTCAGCTGTAGGAGCCACGGGAACAGCAGCAGCAGCAGGAGCTAGAGCTTTTGGAGGTGGACTTGCAGCCTTAGGTTCTTCTGGTGCAGTCGCCGTACCGGTTCTTCTGTCTGTAGCCGCAGTAGCAGCTTCAGTCGGTTTAGCGTTTTTAGGAATAGGAGCAGGTATTAAAATGGCAGCAGAAGGATTTGTACTTCTCTTTAGTACATTAACTCTAGATCAGATTAAAGTAGTAGCTGCCGCTGCAGTAGCTTTTACCGCTTTAGGAGGAGCTTTAGCTTTACTAGGTTCTGCCGGTCTCGTAGGACTTCCGATGCTAGTAACTCTAGTTCCAGTTTTAGCCGGTCTAGGAGCTGTAGTCGGATTAGGAGCCGCCGGTGATGCCGGTGAAGCTGAAGGACAGAATACAATGGCTAAAGTAGAAGAAAAATTAGATAAACTTATATCAATAGTAGAAAAAGGTGGAAACGTTTATCTCGACGGTTACCTCGTTGGAACTGTTCTGTCATTAGCAACAGTTAAATAAAAGTGCATAAATTTAATATTTATAATAAAAAGAACAATGGCAATAATAGATACATATAAAAACTCAACTCTTGGATTAAAAGGTGAAACTCCTAAAGTCAAAGTTAGTGCTACTGCTGGCTCTCCTAACATAGTATTCGACCCTACCCCGGGTTCTCAAGGAGATGAAGTATACAATGTTAACTCTGAACTAGATCTAGACGGTAAAAAACCAACTACTTACAGAGATAACGCCCCTGAAGAAGCAAGCTTCTAGTAAACCTTAATGGCATTAATAGATCAAAAATCGGACTTAAAAAAACTTCAGTACGCAAATTTTGCTACTTACGGGACTCCTCCTATTGTTAAGGATATAAACGATCCTCCTAACTACAATAGATTTAGTAAGCCTATAACTGCAAGAGCGGATGATCTAATACGTATGACCAGGCTTGTAACTGCTAATAGAGGTAAATTAAGTCCGTCGGCATCTAATTTTTTAGCCAACCAGGCTACTATAGCTACCGTTAAAGCAATAAACGCAGTACAGAAAGCTAGAAGAGAAGGAAAAGAACAGTCTTTTAAAAACGTAGCAGGTAGTATAGGATCGGCTGTCAAAGGTACGGCCGAAGATGGAGCAAAAACCATAGCCGGACTCTTGGCTCAAACCCCTGTTGCCGGTACCGGTACACATTTCATATACGCACCAGCTGTTGGTACGCAGTACCTTAAAGAATCCGGTCAGAGTAGTAACCCAGAAAGGGGTAGACTTGGCAGTTTTTTACAAGGAGTTGCTCAATTTTCCGGCATTACCGGAGGCGGTGGAGTAGATGGTGCAAAAGCTGCATTAGCTGGGGCTACTATAATAGCCGACTCTAAACCCATTGAAGGCTTTCTACCAAATCTTAATATAGAATTCGAAGATAATGCCGCAGGAAACAGAGTAGACGAAGACGAAGGCTCCATAAAAAGTATCTTCGAAAAAAGTAAACTTAGAGCTGGGTTAGATAAATTAAGTAATACAACAAATTATCAAAAAAACAAAACTAGAGACGGTAATTTTGGTCAAATTCTAAATGGAGAGTACTTAAACTTTTTTGGAGAAGCATCCCTTCTACCTCCACGAGTAGAAAAACCTGATGGAACGGTACAATATCTAAACGGATTTGAAGAAGAAGATAAAGTAAACACTCCTGAAAATATTCTTAATAAGAATAAAACTTCTAGATTAAATCTTAACGCAAGAGAGCAAGAAAAATCTAAGTTAGACGTAGATGGTAAGTTTAATAAAGACTTTGGCAAAGTTTCCGATAGTGATAAAACTAAAACTATCTACGTAAAAGCTACTAAAAGAGGATTAGGGAATCCGTTTGGTGTTGGAGCAGACTACGGATCAGATGAGCTTAATTTATTTGGCGGCCAAGGACAAACTATTGATGATAGCTTTTTAACTCAAGTAATTCCAAACGAGATATCGGAAATAATTCCTTTTGAGTTTCAAGTCTTCGACCCTGACAAAGGTGGAAACGCACAGTATTTATATTTTAGAGCTTATCTAGACAGTTTTACTGACAACTTTACCGGTAATTGGAACGGTACTAAGTATATAGGTCGTGCTGAAGAAGTATACAACTATACAGGATTTGATAGAGAAGTTAGTTTTGACTTTAAGATAGCCGCTATGTCTTCGGCAGAATTAAGACCTCTATACAGAAAACTTAATTTCTTTGCCGGAGTAACGGCTCCATCTTACGATACAAACGGTTCTTTTATGAGAGGTGTTTATACAAAAGTAAGTATTGGAGATTATTTACAAGCAGTTCCTGGCTTTTTTAGCAGTATTAACCTATCTTGGGATACTAACTACCCTTGGGAGATAGGAGTTGACGCCAACGGAGAAGAAAACGACGTTCCTCGCAACCCTACTATCTTAAACGTTAGTACTACATTTAAACCAATACATAATTTTAATCCTGAATTAGGACAATCTTTTATAGGAGCAGGTAGAAACGTAAATGCCTAATAGATACAAAAATATAAGAGTTACTCAAACTGAAAACGGTAGACCTTACCGCAGAAGTGTCATATACCCGGACGTAGAAGTATCAGACCAAGACATATACGTTATAGCAACAGAAGGAGACAGGTATGATACATTAGCACAGACCTACTACGGGGATCCTTCTCTATGGTGGATTATATCTACTGCAAACTCCTTTAGCAATAGAGCCAGCCTTATACCAAACCCAGGTGTTCAAATAAGAATACCTTATAACAAGCAAGAAGCAATTAATCAATTTAATTCCTTGAATTCAAATAGGTAGGAGGTTCTATGGCAAAGTTTGTAGGCGATCCGATTTCCGAAAGAGTTATAAATCAAATTAAAGTACGTGAAAATACTTTAGGAAGAGTAAACGGGTATGTAGAAAATCATGTTAGGTTTAAAACCGGTAATAACGCCTGGATTAGAGTTATCTCAGGTGTAGATGTAAGAGACGAACAAGATAGGTTTACTTCAAAATCAGCTCGTAATTACGTTTTGTCTGGAGGAGAATTAGTTTGGGATGGTAAAAAATTCTTAAAAAGATCAGCCTTCAATACCGGCCCCAGCAATGAAAGAGGTAGATATAACTATACTAGCGTTTACGGTATACGACCGGAAGGAGGTATAACTGGATTTTCTATAAAACATAAAAATAGATTTGGTACAGTTAGAGAAGCTACTATTAATTTTACTGTATGGTCGGTAGATGATTTAGAAATAGCAGAAAATTTATACTTTAGACCTGGTATGACGGTTATAACTGAATGGGGTAACTCTTCTTACATTACTAATGATAATAATTTTGTAGATATAGTTACTACAGAAGGTGTAGATAAGTTTTTTAAAGAGATAAAGATTAAATCTCCTGAGAATAATAATCAAAATGAAATTTTAGCTATATTAGAACGTAATATAGAAAATAGTGATTATAACTATGATGCATTTTTTGGATTTGTAAGTAATTTTTCCTGGAGTATAAGAGAAGACGGAGGATATGATTGTTCTATTAAAGTGTTAAGTCGAGGTGCTATAATAGAATCACTTACTACCCTGAAAGGAACTGAAGTTGCCAATAACGGACCTTTCTCGACTATACCTGAAAAGTTCTTTTCTAAAGCCAAGGTTGAACCCGAAGAAGAACCTGACGCCACTAATGATGACCCAGGTTTTTTAAGAAAAGTAGGTCAAGGAGCAAAAAAGTTAGCAAAAGGAGCCGTTGAAGGTTTAGATGACTTGTATGAAGGTATAAGGAATAAGCTCACTTATGCAGATACAGAAGTAGAACAAAATCAAAGGCTTTCTTTACTTCATTTCTTTTGTTACAAAGTAGAAGAAATAGCTATTGAAGATTTAGATGAACAAGTTATAAATTACGACAACTTTTTATCTCCAGTTTACTATGTTGATTCTCAAGGTAATACTACAGGAGAAATAGCTAATCCTATTCGTGCAAAAGGAGTACCTGTCCCTAAAGAGGTTAATCCTTTGGTAAATCTACTTAAGAAAGAATTAGGTTCTGCCCCAAATGATTTTGTAGTGGCAGGTTTTGACGGAAGATCTCAAGGCGACGGCAATACTGCCTTCAGGTATATTTCACTTAGAACTTTTCTGGCATTAATAAATCTCTCATTTCTTAATAGTTCAGAAGATGAAAGTTTACCTTCTTTTTCGTTAGATGTTAATAAGTACGGAAAATACGCAACTTTTGCTAATCATTTTTCTTTTGATCCTTCTAAAGTGCTTTTACCTAAAATTCCAAGCCAAGGAGAATTAAAAGCTAGTAAAATTGCACTAAAAAATCTTTTGGAAAATGAAACTTTTAATGAGAAGAGATATGAGGATAAAGTACCATACGTACAAGTAGTACTTAACGACACTACCAATTTTATTAGAAGAAGCACTGAAATTAGACAAAGAACTACTTCTATTTTTGGAGATCCGGTTATAGGTTATGCTGATACTAATATACTTAATATTTTTATAAGTACTAAGTTAATTATCGACGCTTTAAATAACCTATACTCTATAGGGACTACCCCAGAAAATATAGATTTACAGACATTTATTCGAGGTATATTGAATGAAATTAATTCTAATTTAGGAGGTATAAACGATTTAGATATAACTTACGATGAACCTACTAATAAGTTACTTATAACCGATAGAGCACTAGTTAGCGGAGACCTAAAACCAGCCGAGGTTCCTATTATAAAACTGACCGGGCTTTCAACCACAGTTAGAAGCATCAGTTTGGAAACTAAAATATCAAGTCAACTTGCTTCACAAATCTCTATTTCCGCTACAGCTGGCGCTGGAGGGGATATAAGTAGCAATCCCGGACTAATTAATTATAACGACGGGAAAAGGGATAGGTTTAGAGTTAATTATAAGCAGTTTACCGAAGAAGAAGAAAGTAGCATAAGAAAAAGTAACGAAGAAAATAATAAGTTTTATCAAGACTTAGAAGCTGAAAATGCTAAACAACAGCAAGAAAATGCTGAATTAGAAGTTAAACAACAGGCAGATGAAAAGGAAAAACGTGGTAAATTTTTCTTAAATACTCTTAATGCATATAGTATATTTAATAATACAAAAACTAATCTTAAAATGCAAGGGGTATATAAAAAGAGCTTTTTTGATAAAATAAAAGGAGAAGCTATTTCAAGAACTAAGAAAGCATATTTAGGAGAAAGAGAAGAAAAAAACGAAACCGCACCAGCTGTTATACCTATTGAGTTATCTATCACTTTAAACGGAATCTCCGGATTAAAAGTAGGTCAAATTTTTAAGTTAGGAGACGACGATAATCCTTCTCCTATATTACCTAAAATTTATCAAAAAACAGGATTTATTGTTACAGGGTTAGATTCTACTTTAGAAGGAGATAAATGGTTTACTACCGTTAGAGGGCAGACTTTTATGTTAGAACGTATATCTGAAAGCAAAGCAACTGGAGGAGGAATCTACTAATGTATTTACCTAAAAATAAATACCGTTTAGAAACAACCTACGGTGGAGAGTACGTAGATGAAAACGGGCAAGATTACACCGGTGGCGTAATAAGAACCTCAGACGGAACTGTTTTTGCAGGCGATAGTCTTTCTAATGTTAAAGGTATTGTTACCAAGGTAGAAGATCAAAATTTACTGGAGATAGAAAGACCTTATAACGATTATTTCGGCCCTACAGATCAAGACTATGCTAAAGGTCAATTTGTAAGATACTTTTTGAGGGATAAAAGAAACGGTAAGTTTACTGAAGTTAATTTAGAGCAATGGCGAATAAAAAGAACTCTTAAGTATGTTACTGCTGGTAAACTTGTATGGTTACTTAAAGGACCGGTATCTGACGGGACTGTAAACGGTATTCCGTATAGAGGTACTTCTACTAAAAACAAAGAATCCTTGCAAAATTTAGAAAAACAGTACCCAGGTATAACAGACTTTTTCAAATCAACTTCAGAGTTTGTTCGATAAAAAATAGTTCTTATATTTAATAGAACTCGGTTATATCAAATTAATGTTTTATATAGTAGAACAAAAAGAACAGTTACGTAAATTATTAGAACACAGACGTGGAGGTGCATATGCTGAAGTTATACCTGGTAATTATAACTTTCATCCTAAGCTTAATATTACTTTGGCCGTATATATCCGTCCCTTTGAGATGGATAAAGGTTTTATTCTCCCTATTTCGCACCCCGACGGACTCGGATTAGAGATAGACCTTGTCAGAAAGGTGCTCTCTGAATTCGACCGTATTTATGTATGGGACAAGAAAGAGTGGCTCTATCACTTTGTCTTACCAAATCTGATGGATTTACAGCTCATAGTAGCACTAGAGAAGTACGAAAAGGTAGAACTACCTTCTCCTCCTAAGACTTTTAACTTCTACTACAATAAGTACTCCGGTCACCCGGAAGTAAATAAAATGGTTCCGTTAACCAAGTTATATGAAAGATGTGAGAATAACTATCAAAGTATATTACCTTACTTTTCGCTCCCTATTGACGATTCATTTAACTTTTATAATAGTAAGGCCGTCAACGTATTTTATTTACTAGAACAGTCCGGGTTAAGGGTAACCTATCAATCTTTCGTTAATCTTTTTAAACCTAATAATCCCGACTACAATGTATCTGAAAACATTACGTATACTTACTATAACCTCTATAATACTACTTCTAGGCCTACCAACGCTTTTAATAGTATTAACTTTGCTGCTATTCCTCATAAAGATGAGTATAGACAGAGTATTTTACCCAAAAACGATAAGTTCGTAGAGTTTGACTTTGACGGTTACCACTTACGTCTTCTTTGTAACGAAATAGGTTACGAACTAACACAGGAGAGTGCTCACAAACAGCTGGCAAGAATATACTTTGGTAAAGAAGAGATAACCGAAGAAGAATATAAACAGGCCAAACAAATGAACTTTCAGGCTATTTACGGTAATATACCAAAAGAGCATAAGAATTTAGAAGTATTTCAGAAGGTACAGGAGTATATTGATTATAAATGGAGTGAGTTTAATGGTATTGGGTACGTAAGGTGTCCTATATCCGGTAGAAAGTATACAGAAGATATGAAGGATATGAATCCGGCCAAGCTCATGAATTATATCATGCAGAATTTGGAGACATCAAATAATATTCTTATATTAAAAGATGTACTAAAGTACTTAAGAGATAAGCATACTAAGATCGCATTATACACCTATGATGCCATCTTGTTTGATTACGATAAAAAGGATGGAGAAACCATTCTGACTGAACTAGAAAGGATTATGAGTAGGGATGGAAAGTTCCCTGTCCACTATAAGTTCAGTGATAACCTGGTTTTGTAAAATAATTTAATATTTATAAATGGAAGCATTAAAAAGTTTAAGCACGTTTCAATACGATTTTGACGAATTTAGTTACAACACTGATATGAGCAATAAGCTCTTCTGCACATTTACGGCAAGAGAAGAACTTGATGAGTTATTAGAGACTATAAAGAGCAATTATATTATACTTTACGATAAGATCTTTGTACTTGAATGTGAAGATCAAGAAGAATATATTTGTACTTACAACGTAGACTTTCATAACGTCGGAGATTTCTTGGATAATACTATCCTCGTACACCGGAAGAAGTACACTAATACGTTGTATACTATAAACGCCTTAAACGAGCTCATAAAAGAATTAAACGACGGTTATCTAGACAAACGTTTTATGGTAGACTGGGAAGATTACAGAAACTCAGTACTACTTACTAAAGATTATAAGCTACAAATTCTAAGGACAAAACTACATTCGATAGTTGAACTTTAGTTTTTTAGTTCTTATATTAAAGCATAACAAGTTATAAACCTAAAATTAGTTATATATTTCCTATGGATTTAAATGCAATCAAGGCTAAACTTTCTGAAATAGAAGATAAGTCTAATAACAGTAGAGAGAAGGTCGATTATGAAAAGGTCTTCTGGAAACCCCCAACGGGTAAAAGTAAAATTAGAATCGTACCTTCTGCGTATGATCCGACTATGCCTTTTAGTGAACTTAAGTTTCATTACAATGTAGGTAAGTATCCGATGCTAGCTCTTTCCAACTTTGGCAAACAAGACCCTGTAGAAGAGTTTGTAGCCGAACTTAAGAAGACTAACGATCGTGATAACTGGTCTTTAGCCGGTAAATTAACCCCACGTTCTCGTTTCTTTGCTCCTGTAGTAGTACGAGGAGAAGAAGATATGGGAGTTCGTATTTGGGGATTTAGTCAAACTATCTTCAAAGCTTTGCTTTCTATGGCAGAAGATGAGGATATCGGAGATTACACAGATCCGGTAAACGGTTTTGATATGAACGTAGAGGTACGGCAGGGTAATCCTTATCCTGAAACTTCGGTACGTATTGTACCTAAAATGTCTCCGTTATCTGATAATAACGATCACGTAGAGACTTGGTTAAAAGAACAACCAAACCCTTCCGAAGTATATACTCAGTATGATTATGACTTTATTAAGAAGCAATTGTTAGAGTATTTAGAACCCGGTTCTACTGCTGAAACAGAAGAAGAAACTTCTACAACTACAACTACCCCAGCACCTGCTCAATCAAGTTTTACTCTTGAGACTGCATCTGAAGGTAAAAAATCAACCGTAGATAAATACGACGATCTATTTAACGACCTAGACGATTAATATGGCTAAACAAAGTACAGCAAGCAAAGCAAAGCAAGCCGTACAGAGTAATTTTAGTCTAGGAAAGTTTAAAGAGAAGAAAGGACTATCTACTGCTTCTGTTAAATTTAAAGAGCAGCAGTGGATTCCTTTGTCTCAAGCTTTCCAAGAGATTACATCTGTACCCGGCATTCCTACTGGACACATAACACTCTTACGAGGACATTCTGATACTGGAAAGACGACTGCATTAATTGAAGCAGCTGTTAATGCTCAAAAGATGGGCATTTTGCCGGTATTCATTATCTCGGAGATGAAATGGTCTTGGGAACATGCCCGGGAGATGGGTCTTCAGTTTAATGAAGTTGTTGACGATAAAAGTGGTGAGATACTTGATTACGATGGTTTCTTTATCTACGCTGATAGAGGTACGTTAAATACAATTGAGGACGTAGCCGTTCTTATTAGCGACCTTATCAACGAGCAAGATAAAGGTAACCTGCCTCACGATCTTTTATTCCTATGGGACAGTATAGGCTCAGTACCTTGTGAATTATCTGTAAGATCGAATAAAAATAACAACGAATGGAATGCAGGGGCTATGTCCACGCAGTTCGGTAATAACTTGAACCAGAAAATACTTCTTTCTAGAAAGGAGAGTTCAAAGTATACCAACACCCTCGTTGCTATTAATAAAGTCTGGACTATGAAACCGGAATCACCGATGGGTTCTCCTAAGTTAATGAACAAAGGAGGTATGTCGATGTGGTATGATGCTACTATTTGTATTACGTTTGGTAACATTACTAACCCCGGTACCAGTAAAATACGTGCAGTAAAGAACGGTAAACAGGTAGAGTTTGCCAAACGTACTAACGTACAGGTAGAGAAGAATCATATATCCGGTGTTACTACCAAAGGTAGAATAGTAATGACCCAGCACGGGTTCATTCCAGACGAAAACCGAGCTATAGAGAAGTACAAGAGCGAACATAAAGACCACTGGTTAAGCCTTTTAGGTTCAGTCGATTTCGACTTAATCGAAGAAGGGGACCTAGAAGAGGATCTAATTTAGTGGGCGACATTAAAGACTTGTTAAGCAAAATAGAGAAAAAACCTCCAAGAAAGAGAAACGACCATGTGCTCATTGTTGACTCGATGAACACATTTATCCGAAGCTTTTCGATGATAAAAGCTATGAATCCAAAAGGTCACCATATCGGTGGCCTTATTGGTTTTATGAAGTCGTTGGGCTACTTAGTTAGGACTATAGATCCGACTAGAGTTATTTGCGTATTTGATGGTAAAGGAGCATCCATAAACAAAAGAAATATGGACCCTAACTACAAAGCAAACCGTGATAACATAAAAGTAACCAATTGGGGTATGTATGATAGCAGGGAAGAAGAAAGAGAGTCAATGGCAGCTCAAATGGGCAGATTATTTGACTACCTAGAATGTCTTCCTGTAGATATCATCTCTATAGAGAAAGTAGAAGCAGATGATATTATCTCTTTTATAGCTCAAGGTCTGGCAAGTACCGGACGCAAGTCAACTATCGTTTCCTCAGATAAAGATTTTCTCCAAGTTGTTCAACCGGGCGTAGAAGTTTTTGCTCCTATCAAGAAAAAAACCTTTACTCATAAAAATATAATTCAAGAAATAAAGGTAGATCCGGTTAACTACTTACTTACTAAGGCACTACTTGGAGATCACTCGGATAATTTAAGGGGGATTAGAGGATTGGGTATAAAAACTCTGATAAAAGAGTTTCCTGAACTTAAAACTCCTAAGAAAATAGATTTAGAGTTTATCTATGAACGGGCAGAAGAAAAACTAGAAGAGAAGAAAATCTTTGCTCGTATGATACATGACTGGGATCTTGTAGAAAGCAACTACAGAATTATGAATCTTCAAGAATCTCAGTTGGATCAGAATGAAAAAACTCATATCATGGATGTATTAAAAGCTCCTAACACGAACCTAAACTCAGGTACCTTTCTCTATTACCTGGATAAAGATGAAATTGAAGGTATTACTAAGAATACCGAATCGTGGTTGGAGCATTTTCGTCCCTTAACAATTACTCAATAAAAGTTATAAATGGCAGCATTAGAAAAATTAACGCAATACGGTAAACCGTTTCAAATTAAAGTACTTGGATCTCTTTTAACAGATAAGAAGTTTATTCTAAACATCAGAGATATGATTAGACCTGATTACTTCGATGCTGATTCCCATAAATGGATTATAGAGACTCTTATCAAGTATTTTGATAAGTACCATACAAACATTACGATGGAGGTACTTAAGGTTGAGCTAAAAAAGATAGAAAACGAAGTATTAAAGACTGCAGTAAAGCAAGAACTTCGACATTCTTATGAAGCCTCTCAAGCCGACCTAGAATATATTCAAGAAGAGTTTACTAACTTCTGTAAGAATCAGGAGTTAAAAGCAGCATTACTTGAAAGTGCTGATTTAATGAAGTCTGGGGACTTTGAAAGTATTAGAGGTAAGATAGAACATGCCTTACGTGCCGGAATGGACAAAGATATTGGTCACGAATATAACAAAGACATTGAATCTCGATATAGAGAAGATTACCGACCTACTATTCCTACTCCATGGCCATCTATTAATAAAATGATACAAGGAGGTTGGGGACCTGGTGACCTATCCATCGTATTTGGTAACCCAGGAGGCGGAAAGTCGTGGATGATGGTAGCAATAGCAGCCCATGCGGTTAAAATGGGGTTCAACGTAATATACTATACTCTAGAACTTGGAGAAGCTTACGTAGGTAAGAGATTTGACTGTTATTTTACCGGATACAGTATAGATGAAATCAACGACCATAGAGACGAGGTACAGAGAGTACTTGAAGGACTTAAAGGTAATTTAATTGTAAAAGAATATCCTCCTAAAGCAGCCTCTATCAGTACTATCAAAGCTCATATACAAAAATGCATCGACACAGACGTAAAACCTGATCTAGTAATTATAGATTACGTAGATTATTTACGAGCACCTTCTAGAAAGTTTGCCGAACGTAAGGATGAGATAGATGATGTATTTATTGCAGCAAAAGGCCTAGCTAAAGAATACCAGATACCAGTACTTACTCCTTCCCAGGTAAATAGAATGGGTGCTAAAGACTCAGTTATTGAAGGAGATAAAGCAGCCGGTTCATATGACAAGATGATGGTTGCTGATATTTGTATCTCTCTATCAAGACAGAAAGAAGATAAGGTACTCGGTACCGGACGCTTTCACTTTATGAAAAATCGTTACGGACAAGATGGTATGACGTACAACGTTACTATGGATACGAATAACGGACATATTGAAGTAACTGACGAGTATGATGCCGATGATATAGTAAATAACGAACAACTTTCTCCTACGGCAAAACAGATATCACGTAAGTTCTTTGAATTAGATACTTAATATAGGCTTAAGACTTCGGACGCTATTTATATTAGTAAGAGGTTATAAAAACCTTAACATACTAAAATATAGCAATGAAGTCGTTTCTCACTCTAATTTTATTACTTACTC
>Ga0222718_10000941_pt1 | contig 29595 bp, 46 predicted proteins | sample C33_27DmetaG_FD_165045 | JGI IMG/M metagenome (GOLD analysis project Ga0222718, IMG submission 165045) | Estuarine water microbial communities from San Francisco Bay, California, United States - C33_27D | ecosystem: Environmental > Aquatic > Marine > Unclassified | place: USA: California...
CATGATGCTAATTCTCCGTATCCTCTTACCACATAATCAAATGTTCTGTCTATTGTGGCATTGGAACTGTTAAAAAACTCTATAGTGAAACCAGTAGCACTTTTACTTGTTATAGCATAATAATCACCACTAGCCAAGTTACTAGCAGAAATTCCTACACCAGATATTTCCTTAAATGCAGGACTAAATGTTATCACTTTGCCATTAGTATCAGTTCCGCTAGAAATATCTTTTTGTGAATATACCCTTTCTGGCATATCTACTTGTACTGATAACCCAGTAACTTTAGGTGATGCTTCAACATCATCACTTATTAAAACTGCCCTAAATTTAAATGCCCTACCAGTATAATCACCGACATTAAACTTTTGAAAATTAGAGTATGTGCCACTTACTGGGTCTCCGTCTGTTTTAGCTATCTGTAGCTGTACATTTACATCTCCAAAGGTATCATTAGCTCCATCAAATAAACCCTCTCTAGCATCAAAATTTCCACTAGCATCATCAAATAAATTTACATAATCTTGTCTTTCCATATTTATGGTTGCGGTTATTCTACTACTATAAACCCCTCCTGCATCTATGTATGTATCAAAGTCATATGTTCCACTTGATAAAACTGTACCTGCACCACCATCAAAGTTTCCTAAGCCATCATCAAAATCACCAGAAACACTATCAAACAAACCAGTTTCTAATATTAAAGCATCATCAACAACAACAACATCTGTTTTTGTACCTGTAAAACTAGGGTCTTGTGTAGAACTTGCAACAAAGTTTAGGTTTTTAACATTGTTTATAAGAGCTACGTTACTGGTTGCATTAAGAGATTTCAAACCAATTTTATCAACTGACCTTATAAAGTAAGTGCCAGTTAAGGCAGGAACTGTCACAGTATTCGCTGGTCTTGATACTTTATCAATTAATGTAATAGCATTTGAAAATATTGCACCACTAGTTAAAGGTGAATGTCTAATTATGTAATGCGATAAATCTAAATCTGGAACTGGTGTCCAACTTAAATGAGCCTCTGTATCTACAATATTGACTTGAAAGTTTGTTACATCGGCAGGTGGTGCAGTTTTACCCACGACTTGATGTTGTGCTGATACAAATACAGACCTACTAATAGATGAAACTGACCTAGCCCTAACATCATAAATAGCATTATCTTCTACGTTAGCAAGCTCAAACTTAGAACTCGCACCTCTACCTAAGTTAATATAAGCAGTATCTGTGCTTTTCTTAGCTTGAACCTCAAAATCTACTATAAATTCATCTGTAGCCTGTACATCAACTAATAAAACACTAATAGCTTCCTCATTTAAGGCTCTTAGCTCATCTGATACTTCTATAACTGGTGCTTGAACTATAAATGGGTTTGGTAATGTAGTGTCTGGTATTGTTGGAATAATGTTCTTTTCATTAAATGTATAAAAATTATCTTGGTGTTCGAACAACTGGACATTTACTGTTAAATCTTCATTAATTGTTAAACCCAGAACTCTAAATGGCTTTGCATCAAATCCCCCAGTAGGATAAGTAATAGCCACAATATCCCCTATTTCTAATTCTAAAAATTCTGAGGTTAATGTTAACTGTATCTGTAATTGGTTTCGTGAACGCCTTAATATAATCTCACATAAGGCTTCAGCATTATATGTGTTGGTTACGTTAGGAAACTGGAAATTACCCTCTAATAATGTGCTGTTGTCTTCTGCAAGCATTGTAGCGTGTTGAAAATCTGTTTCTACGTTACTATCATCAGCGGGAGGGAAACTTACTGTGTCATTTTGAAAATTTTTAAAAGGATTTACATAAGTTCCTATAACTCGATTATATTTTTTATTTTTTCTTTCACCTAATACTTTTGCACCGCCTACAACGTGGTCTGCTGTTATTGTTTTGATAGATGAACCAGTACCTTCTATTTTTACTTTATAAACCCCATTATTGTAGGTAAATAAAGCACTCATAGGATTTAATAGTTTTTTTACGTTTTCTAATACTTTTTGGTCTGTATCTAATACAGCATTTGTTTCAAACTTAATAATTGCAGGTACTTCATCTGTTGCATATTCACCATTTGAAAAAATAGTTGATAAGTCTGTAGAATAAACGCCACCACTTACACGCCATCTAAAAGTTAAACTTCCTCCAGCTGGTGCATTACCATAATAAATAACTATAGGATATACACCACCACTAGTTAAAGCCTTACTTCCAGACCTTGTAACATTAGCGTGTAAACCACCATTATTTACAATAAGTTTAGCAGTTCTATCAGCTTCTATTTCTTTTAGTAAATTATCTACAGTTTGACCATCATCACCAATATAAACATGAGAAGCATCATCTGAACTTGTTTGAAATTCAAAAGTTTCTGTAGATGGTGCATTTATATAACCAAAATATCTATCTGAACTATAACTTGCAGTTCCAACGCCATTTATTGATGTAATTTTATCTGTGCTACTAAATGACCTATTTAAAAAAAAAGTTGTTTTATCATTATAATAACCATTAAAGTCTTGTTTAGTTATTCCTGCAACTGGTGTTACCACTTCTGTTCTTGGAACTATTAAAGTATCAGCTTCATTGGCTGAGGTTTGAAAAGATGCGAAGTTATTTTCAAAAGCATCATCTGGTAAGCCTTTGCCATATCTTGTGTTTCTTAGATAATCCAATAAAACTAAAGCAGAATTTTGAGAATATTTAGTTGTTGTGTCTCTAGGGTCATAAACCTTTTTGCCCTTTAAAATAACCTTAATATCTGGAATAGAACTAAATATATCTTGATTCCATTTTAATCTCATAGCCAGATAGCAAACACCCCTTAATCTATGGTTTGAAGTCCAATTAATTGAGGGTGTTAGGACTGAAGATGCTACTTGGTCATCTGTTCCATAAAATGCTTGCATTTGCACATAAGAAGTACTTCCTTTATAAAAGTTTAAATCTCCATAACTTACTTCTCTAACAACACCATCATCTAACTCACCATCAAAAATAACTTTTTTATCATCTAAATATATTTCTTCTATTTCTTGAATTTCTCCTTCACAAACAACACCTGCAATATATAAATACTCGTTGTCTGAACCAGAAGATTCAACAAAAACACGAGTAATACCTACTTTTCTTCTTCCATAAACAATAGGTATTTGAGCATTATTAGATTGTTTGTTGATTAATACCCCACGAACTTGCTCAGAAGCTCCAAATTCTGGCACATCTGGAATAGGTATTAGCCAACCTATAAAGTCATTTACGACATTGACAACAGCATCTACGACACTACCCATTAGTGAAAATCCCTTTTAAACTTTTGACCAACTCTATAAACGCCATTATCTACCCTTACCCAGTTAATAGAATTATTTATTTTTAATTCTTTTTTAAAATAATTATATACCCATCTCATCATAGCAAAAGTATTATGAATTGATAAGATATCTATTAACCATAAATTATTACCAGAGTTCCATTCATTCCGTTTTATTTTACCAGTTAATTTAAATCTTTCTTGCACTAAATGATGTAAATATGCCCAATTCACAAAGCCAACTATACTATGCTCATCATAAAAAGTTACATATTGATTTAGCTCTATTGATGGTTTTAAATAATTCTCTATCTGCCTAGTAGATTTATTTTCATATTTCTCAAACTGCTTAAACAATCCTACAACATCTTCCATCATGACCTACCCCACTTGATATCTTGAACTGTTTGGCTTGCAAATTCAAAGCCTAAGTCATCTGGAAAGTGTAGTTGTTGTGAACCTGTATTTGTTTTTCTACCCTCTACTTTACTAAAATCCGCCCAATGAGAAGCAATAGACACATTAACCCTAGAATTATTAAGAGTTTCATTAATACTAAATGACTCAATCCTACCCTTAAATAACAAAAATGGGTCAGCTATTAGAGCTTCATTGCCATCTATAAAACCCTTATATATTTCAGCTTCTTTTTCCAAATAAGGATTACTTAGAAATAATGAGGTTATAGTTTGGTCAGCACCTGTAAAAGTAACTGTGATATTGCTGACTTGTATTTCAGAAGATTCAGTTACTGCCGACAACTTAGTAAATAAAGAAGATGCTGTATATGTATTACTATCATAAGTAACGTTTTTATAATGGTCAGTAACCCTTAAACCTAAACCTACATTAATATAAATAAGATTAATAGGTTGCAGACTATCGGTTGCCAATTCATTTTTGACTGCTGTGGTAAGGTCTCTAGCCATTTACAAACTTTCTATTAAGTCAACCTCATAATTATAAAGGTCATTAGTTATAATAGAATATTCTTGGACATCATTTGCCAATCTTACAAAAAAAGGCACATTATCATAGGTTAATTGAATATCATCAGCGACATCTTCCCTCAAAGGTGGTTCAAAGGTTAATGTTCCAGAGCCTGTACCATCTGAATCTAAATCTTCAACAGCCATATAAACTTTTTCATGACTAGCAAATTTAAAATAATCCCCTGCCTTTAATATATCATTAGTGCTTACTGTCATGCCATCTATAGTGCAAGTTGTAGCTCCTGCACTTATAGCACCATCAACACTTATCGTTCCTGTAGCGACACCTTGTGCATTAGAAACAACTGGTGGAATAATAGTAAAAGTGTTTAACCTTGCCCTCTGCTTCATTAAAAAGGCTTTAATGGGTGCAAAATCTGTTCTCCTCATAGGTGGGTAGGATAATTTTAAAGTAAATTTTTGACTATCAATTTGTCTTGTTTGAACCCTGCCAGAAGTTGTAGTTGTCACTATAGTTTTTTGCTCTGAACCTATATCAGCACTACTTGCTTGTGGACTTGTTGGGAATTGACCAGGCATTATACAAGCACCTCTTTTCCTTTTTCATTTAAGGCTTGATTAATAACATTAACAATAGTTGCCCTGCTATTAACTAATAATTCACTAAACCCAGTAGCATCTACTGTGGTTATATTAAAATTAACATTAACTTGTTTCCCCATTCCACCTAACTGACCATTTGGCACTACATTTGAGGGTTTATCTGGCACAACTAACTCTGGTCCTGCTTCCCCAACTAAATAAGGTTGGTCTTGGTTCATTCTACCACCAAGTCTTCTGCCTTGATATTTCTGTGACATTATTGAAGCGATTTGCACAGCACCTAAAGCACCTATAGCAATAGCTAGTGGTATACCAACTGGTCCCATTCCTAAAGCCTTACTTACACCTTGTGCTGTACTTACAACAGCATCTTTAAGAGCAAAGGCTTTGTTTAATTGGAATGCAGTTTTATTATGTTGAGCTAATTGGCTTAATGCCTCTCTACCAGCATCTTTAGCCAACTCATTCATTTCTTTACCAGACATTTTTTCTAAATTTATTTCGCCTGCCTTACCAGTTTTTAGCAAATTAAAATTATCATCAAAAGTTTTTTTCCTAATTGCCATTTCTTTTTGTGCAGTTTCATGAGCAAGAGCAATTTTGTCTTCGGCTCTAATTCTATCTAACTCAGCTAATAATTCATCTTGTTCTTGTATTAATTTATATTTGTTTTCAAACATTTGTTGATTGATTGCAATTTCATCATTCATAAATTGTGTAGTTTGATTTAGCTTATCGTCAAAATTAATTCCACCAGATATAGCTTGAATATCAACACCTCTTATATCCATTTCTTGACCTGTCATACCTCTAAGATTAGCAGGTCTAGGTATTGGCAAGGCTTGTTGGTTTTTTAATTTTTTTAATGCTTCTGCTTCGTCTGCTAAAACTTTCGCATTAGTTCTACTGATTATTATTGACCTTTCTTTCCCTGCTCTAGCTTGAGCATCAGCAGTCTGCATATCTTTAATTGACTGTATTAAATTTCTTGTTACTTTTAATTCATTGGTAAGAGTATTTTTTGCTCTTTTGTCTACAACTTTATCTAGTCTTTCTAAAATTTCTGCTTCTTTTGCATATAATCTTGATATTTCTTCGTTTTGTTTAATAACAGTACTTAAATCTTTTGGAATAAGCCCAATAACCCTCAAAAAATCTTCTGTAGCTTTAACTGCATTTGTTAAACCTATAACTATACCTGTCAATGCAGGTAACATTGGTGTTATTGCTGTAACAGTTAATTCATCTAAAGCAGAACTTAATGCTTTACTACTATTTGCAAAACTTCCAGATGTTCTTTCAGCATCTCCTTGAGCATCTGCTGTTCCTGCTATAATAAGATTTAATCTAGCTTGGACTTTTTCTGCATTTGTAACTTCTTCAGCAGTTTTATTAATACCCATTCTAAGAAGCTCTTGTTTAAGTGTAGCTTCTGTAATAACAACACCAAAACGTCTAACTGTTTCATGATTACCAACTAAAGCACTTTGGAAAGCCATCATAGTTTCTACATCACTAGCATTGTTAAATGATGCAACGTCTACTGCTAATTTAGTTAATTGAACTGCTAATTTTGAAGCTTCACCTCTAGCGAAACCCATTGGAACAAATGTGTCTTGTATTGAAGATGCCATACCCTCTAATTCAAAGGTACTTCTGCCAACAGCATCGCCAAATTTTTCTAATTCACCCCTTACATTTTCTACAAATCTACCAAAAACAACTGATGATTTAGATTGCATCTCTTCAACAGCACTAGCCATATTGACCATCTGCTTGCCAAATCTTAATGCTTGATAAACAATTACACCACCAACAACATTTCTAACAGTATTACCTAAAGCAGAAAATGATTTCTGTTGATGTGATACAGATTGTTGGACATTATCTTTAAGTTTATTGACACTATTAGTGGCTGACTGCATAGCTTTTGCAGTCTTATCTTTGGCTAGTATGTCTATGTTTACTTGTTTAGTTGCCACTATCTTCTAGCCCTTGCTAATCGTTCTTGTCTTTCTCTTTCATCACTTTGTAAAGCATAATATGCTATCCACATATTAAACTCACTCACAGACATTTGCAATATTTCAGAAACAGACTTATGTAGTTTTTCGGCTAACCCAAAAAGGTTATGAAGTTCTGGGTCACTTTTTAGTTTTTTTTATTCTCTTCAATATCGTCATTACCAGTACCCATAATTTTAGTGGCTACGTCAGCAATTACATTAGTGTCAGCTTTGGTTTTAAATGCCAAAACATGACTAGCATTAAACATTTTATCACCATCTTTTGTTAATGCTTTTTCTATAATTACATCAATTAAAACTATGAGGTCAGTACCAGAAGCACCCTTAAAAATTTTCTGTTTTTCAAGCATGTTAAAAGGTTTGCAGTATATAGCTTTATCACCTACTAAACCCCACTCTGGCACTTCGATTATTTGAGTTTCTAATGTACTAAAATGCTCTCTAACACCATCAAAGTAGTCTATTTTTTCTGACATATCTTACACAGTACCAACAGTTAATGCACCAGTACCTTGAATTGAAACAGTCCTTGTAGTTACACCATCTAATGTAAGACCAATAGACATACCTGTAACAATACCAGTACCACTTAAACTTTCATCACCTGCTGTATTTCCCTCTGGCAAGAATATAAATGCCAAACTTGAACCAGTAGTTAATGATGACTGCTCTGTGCTTTCCTCATCATAGTTCATATCAATACTAGCTGTAAATGTACCTCTACCTGCTATATATGTCTTTGTAGCATCTGATAACTCTGTATCTTCTACTGTGTCGTGAGTTGTATCAATAGTGAAGCCTGTAACATTACCTATGGCTGTTCCGCCAACAGTAACAACTCCCTCTTTTCCGTGATGTGTAGCCATATCTTACTCCTTATCTTTAGTTTTTAATTTATCGCTTTTTTCGGCTTTATTTGCAACTATTTTTTCAGCTTGTTTATATCCTAGCCTTTCAAAATGTTCCAAATTCTCTGCTGTGATGGTAATTGTATTTTTACCTTTAGTCATTTTTATATCTTTAGCCATTATGCACTCCCTCTAGTGTATTCATATAGAACTCTAGCTGTTATTCTTACGCCACCATAAGGATATATTGTACCCTCATCTGTTGACGCTTCGATAATCTGAGTATCTATAGCATTTCCATTTCTTGTTACATCATTATCTAATGTTTCTTCAATAACTTCAATTAATTGATTTCTAATTGTATCAATATTTGTAGTTGTACCCTTACCAAAAGCCACAATTAAAAAGTCTATTGTACCTCTATAAGTTCCAGAACCTGTATCACCTATACTTTGGACTTCTCTACTTTCATCGCCAGATTGCACAAACATAGCTGGAAATTGAGCATCACTTAATTCTTCAACCTCAAAAGGCTCTCTAGTAATCTTTTTAAACTCAATAGGACTAGTTACTGCATCAAGTACAGTTATAATATTACTAGCTATATTTTCCCTTTTGCTCACAATCTCATTTCCTTAAAATAAAATCTTGAAAATTCTGCTTGTATTTTATCTTCTTCCCTATCACCAATAGCAAAAAATGGTCTTGTTATTTTTCTTTTACCTACACCAAAAGTATCATGATAACTTGCTATCTTTGCTCTTTCCATATTAGAAAAGAATAATGTACTTTTAAATGCTCCAGTTCTAAAGTCTAAACTCCTAAACATTTTACCTGTATCAGTAAGGTCTACAAAACCAGTCTGTCTACCTCTCTTTTTTCGCCCTCTGACAGTAGAATTTGCATAAGGTCTCATTCTACCACCATCTGGAAGTTTGCCACTCTGTGTACGCTTTGTAATCATCAGAATAGCCATATTTGAAACTCTTTTTAAACCTTTATCAATAACTGCTCTTTGTTTCTGAGTTATATTCTGTAAAAAGTTTGTAACTTCAATAGTATTTATCTTCGCTGATACTTCCATTATCTCACTAATCTTAGGCTGTGTAGAGCTTCTTTTTCGCTATCTGAGACAGTACCACCACCATCTTCATCATACTCAACACCATCCCTTAAAATAGCTTGAAATTCCTCTTCGTATCTATCCCTATAAAAATCAATCTGTACTTGAAATGTATCTTTCCCCTCGCCAGTATCTGGGTCACGCCATTTAGTCAGTATTGGATAAACATATTTCCATAAAGCCAAATAAACTACTGATTGTGTCCATTGACTATCTGTTAGTTTACTATTGACCATTTCAACAGAAGTAATCTTTGTAATGTCCTTATATCTTACTTGATGCCTATATCTTTCCCACCATTCCTCTCGGATACGTCTAAGAACATCATTTTCAGCAAATTGTAATTGGTCAGCAAAATCAGCTATGCCAAAACCTAAAACATCTGGCTGTATCTTTTGTAAATCTGTATTCGCTACACCAAATTCAGTTGTTGCCATTACTTAGCTTTCTTTTTAGATTTTGTGGTTATTTTAGGCTGTTCTATTTTAGGTTGTGCTTTTGGTTTTTCATAAACAGACCAACCTCTTTCATTCCAAATCTTTATATTAGGCTCATATTGTATTTTTAATCTTTCAATAATATCGCCATTTTTATTGATTAATTTAACAGTTTCCATTTTAACTCCTTAGATAAAAAGGGAGGTTTCCCTCCCTAATTAAATTAGTTTGCTAAGCTATCTGCTGTTAACTTAACTCCATAGCTGTCATGAAGCTCACCAACTCCATAAACTGCTGTGGCTACGATTTCATCTGCTCTTAGTGAAGCATCTCTTTGTGATTCAATCTTGAGGTCTTGCATCATTGCTAAACCTAAAGCATCCATAGAGAATACACCACCTATTGAGTCATCAGTACCATCTACAGCAACATTTGAAGATTCAAATATCTGTATTCCTGCGATTTGTCCTACATAACCAGAACGTAATGCTTCGTTACCTAAATCTGGGATATTTCCAGACCCTGCAAAAGTATTAGTTAATGCTTTCTTAACATTAAAGATTTGCTTAGGGTGGAATACACCATAGTATGGTCCAGGGGCATTGTTAGCTCTTAACTCTGTACCTGCTTCAAATAAATCTTGTATTGTTAATTCAGCACCTGCTCCTGGTCCTTTTTCTGTTGAGAAACCTGTAAACAAGGCAGACAAATCAGCATCCATCTTTCTAGCTATGGCTTCACCAAATAATCTACCTATGTCCCCTGCAACATTTCTTGATGCTGAGTTTCTAGCTAGGTCTGTTAGTGTTGTCATAATACCTACCTCAGAAGCTGTGATAGTTATTGAACTAGGATTAACTGCTGTGTTTGATAAATCTGTTGCTTCTGCAACTGCTGCCGCTGATACTGTTGCATAAATCGGTACTTCGACTGACTTACCGCCACCTATAATTGTATAGTTACGGACAAGATTTCTCATTATTGACTGTTCGCTTGCCACAAATAATGCTTCAGCGACTATTTCGGTATATAGTTCCGAAATGGTGGTTGAGGTTGTTTCGTTAGCCATTTTTTAACTCCTTATAAATATATAGCCATTTAATTATTAATTACTATTCTTCTTGATTGGGAATCACGCTGCTTTCTGTATTCAGCATACTTCTTCCTATCATTAGGATTAGTCATATCTAAATCACTCAAATTTAAAGGTTTATTGAGTTCTGTCCTATCCACATTTGACACCGAGCCAGAGCCACTAGGAGTAGCACCAACAAAGTGCGGGTTCTGTGTTAAAAACTCTTGCACTAACTCGTCAGTCGTAAAGAGTTCCCCATTTGAATTATACCTTGGTAATCCTTTTGAATCAAGTATTTCCACATTTCCACTTTCATTTAGTTTAATTTGTGGCTGTAAAAGGCTTACAACTTGGTCTGGATTAATAGCTTTATTCTTAGATGCTGAAGATAATAATGACTTATTTATCTTAATATCTTTTAATTGACTTTCTAAGTTTGACTTTTCTTTTTGCCATTCTTGAGTTTTATTCTTTAGGATTTCTTCAAATTCACCTTTCTGAATTTTTTGTCTTTCCTCTAATTCTCTTTGTGTCTTGACAGCGTTTACAGCTATATCTAAATCTTCGACACCTAATTTTTTATACATTTGGCTTCGCTCTTGTGCCAATCGCTTTTTAACAATCTCTGTAACTTGCTCTTGAGTAAAACCTTGCGAAGTAAGATTTTCTTCTGTTGTCTGTTCTTCAACTGTTTCAGTAGTCTGTTCTACTTTGTTTTCTTCCATTTAAGTCTCCTATATATCCCACTCTGGGTCTGTTGGAATCCACGTATGTCGGCATCTATAACCACCTCGAACTATAAAAGGGTCACCAGTAGATTTACCTGCCCAACTTTGTGTATTCCAAATATCCCGAATTTCTGTTTCGGTTAATACCCTATTTAACATACTCTGACAGAAAGGTCTACTATCCCTTACAAGTGTGCCTGTATACCTATAATGGGTTAATCCTGCTTCTTTTGCCTTAGCGACTGTAAATTGTCCGTGAAACTGCATAACGCTGTCGTGAGCTATTTGACCTGCATATTTTCTAAGATTATTACCTGCCCTATCTGCACCATATTGGGTTTGCAATTTTTTAATAGCTTCTTCTACTTCCGACTTCTTATTTTCATTAAACTTATTCTCGTTAATAAAATCAACTAATTCATTTATCTCACGACTATTTGATTTCTTATAAACACCATTAATATGTGACCTTATATTGCTAACCATATCCTCAAAAGGTCTACCAGCTATTGTGCTTTGGTATATCTCATCATTTATTACCTTTGAAAATCTATCAGCTATATCTTCAAAGCCACTAAATGATTGTGTTTTAAGTGCATTTATTGTTTCAAGGTCAACCTCTGTTAGACCTTTAAACTTTTTAGGAATAGGCATTTCACCAAATGTATCTAAAACCTCTTTTGCAATCTTATTGTATTCTTCATTAATGATTAAATCAGCTTCATTTAAAAATGTGGATTGAATAATATTTCTTATTCTTGGTTGTAATTGTATCGCTAATCTTTGAGAAACTAACTGCCCTTTTGTGGCTCTTGAAACTTCTTTAATAATATCTTCTTCCAAACGATATAATACATTAATCATACGTTCTTCATGTTGGTCAGCTAATTTTTCTAATATTCTGGACATTACAATGGGAAATCTTTTTTCCAAGCCTTAATTGACCAATAAGCAGGACTTAAAGTCTTTTGCCCTTTGACCTCTTTAAGAACACCACCCATACGAGCTAGGAAAGATTTTTGCCTTGCAGGTATATTCTTTTTAATACTCATACCTCTAGCACCAAATGTAACCTTTTTAACATTACCAGTAGATTTGTTCTTCACATATACACCAAACTTTTTACGTTTAGATTCCTCTGTAGATAGCCTAAAAGGTTTGTTTAGTTTAACATCTCTACCTCTGTACTTCGCCATCTTCTTTCCTATCGTCTAGTCTTTCATTAATTATTAATCCACACCCAGTACATTTATAAACATCTTTTAAGTCTGTTTCTTTTGTATAAGTCTTGCATCTAGGGCATATTAAATAATTTATATTATCATTCATTTTTATTCTGCAATACCAATTCAAAACCACCAGATACAGAAGATGTTGCACTAGCTTTAGCCCTCATTTCTATATCAGTTTTTTCAGTTAAGATTTCTGGAACAATATATTCTTTTCTAAAAGCTCCACCTCTAATAGTCTGAAAGGCTTTTGTTTGAAATGTATTCCCATTAATAGGTCTAGCCATAATCTTAGCTTCTAATTCCAAATCCTTAGAAGTACCTATATCAAATGACATTAAATAACCTATATAATTTCTAGGTATTGTGTAAACACTTTGAAGTGTTTGACCATATCCTGCACTTATATAAGCACCCGTTTTGCTATCTACTGTTATTGTAATATTTCCTTGATTAACTGAATTTGTAGTAGCTGTAGACATAAAAGCTCTGTGAAGCCTTATAAATGTTGTCGTTGAAGCCGAACCGCCTATTGTAATAACTTCATCAGCTAAATCAAAATTTTCATCTAAACCAAAAATATGGACTGTTCCTCCATCATCATTAGCTGTATCAGATGAAGTTGCGACTGCTGTTGTAGCTGTTGTTGGATAAACATATAACCCAGAGCCATTAGTCCAGATTGTTTCAAATGATGTCCCTATTGAGGAATTATATCCAAATTTTTGTATTCCACTAAACCGATTAACTAAACCTTGCTGTAAAGCCAAGCCAAAAGGGGCATTGTTTAAACTTGCGAAAGTCATTTATTGCTCCTCTAAATTACTTGTTTCAAACAATCCTCTTACATTTCTCCTAGCATCTATTTCATCTTTTATTGCCTTAACAGCTTCATCATCAGATATAACAGATTCTGCTATTTGTTTATCCAATTCTTTATTAAATATTTCTGACTTGATGCCACTAGCTTTAGCCATCTGTAAGAAATTTAAATCATCAGCCCAATCCCTAATATCAAATGAGTCTGGGTAATTAATAGACCCATTCCATTGCTTATCTTGCCACCTAGCAAATAAAGACCAAATTTGTTCTTCAGCATTTTCTAAATAATCTGCTTTTTCTGATAACCTAGCATTTAATAATTGAAATTCTGTCCTTAATGCTATTCCAGTATTAAGTTTACTTTCTGTTGCTCTTACTGAACCCATATGGGTAATTCTGTTTATAGCATCTATTTTTGTTTGTATTACTTTCATAATCCCCTCTAGGTTTTGTCCACTAGGTTGAATTATATAAGGCTTTAGGCTTGCATCTAAATCTTCTGGTATTTCTATTATAGCTCCTGCACCTGCACTAGCTTCTACATTAGGTGTCTTAACCAAGCTAGGGTGATTGGCTAATCTAATTAATTGCTCTTTTTCTGAGTAATCATTATAGATTGATTGCTGTAAATAAGCCACGTCAGCTAAATCACTTATGCCAATAGGTCTTTTGTTGCCTTTTAGATTATAAACATTAACAGCAGGTATTACACCTATACCATTAGGTATTTCATCAATTAATATAGGTTCGTTTTGTGTATTCTCTTGGTCATATTCTTTAAATTCATATGTTGATATAGTTTCTTCAGTAAAAACCTTTATGATTGCCCTTTCTGAGTTTATATCCTCAATAACAACCAACAAATTTAAATAAAATCTACCACTAGCAGATCTTTTGTAATTCCAATTAACTATGTTCTCTGGTGTATATATTGAAACATATGGTCTTATGTCTTGGGCAAGTTCTTCTGCTCTTGTCTTAGCATTTGACTGAGGTTTGTCTATTATGACCCAACAATTACCATAAATACTAGAGTTCATCTGAACCTCACGCATTACAGTATTGAAGTTTCTTCCATCCAAATCAGCATCGACCAGGAATGAAGCTAATTGTGGGTCTCCATCTAAATCGCCATAATCTCTTGTGGGTGGAACTCTCCATAAAAAGCTAGTGTAAATCTGCACAACATTTTTACAATGATTGTCAACTGGAGTATGCCTTATCCTCGCATCATATTCCTCTGGAGTTTCCAAAATGTATCTGTGTAAATAATAACCATTTCTATAATCATTACCACCAAGATAACTTCTTATGTAAAATTCCCAATTAGAAATATTAGCGTGCCATAAGTCATGTTTGCTTTTTAGAAATTCTTTGTCCATTAACTCCACCTCTTAGGAGGGTTCGCAACAAAATTCCGTCTAAGTGGGAAATTAAACTCAACTAAATAACCAAGAGCATCATTCATGTGGTCATATCCACTATCCTTATCTGGTATATGTGTTCCCTCTTTATATATCTGTCTTTCTATGCTTTTAATTACATTTTTGCAAGAATTTAGAATAAACAGATTATTCTTACCATTAACATTTTTAAGTTTTGAATTAACTGCGTTAATCCTATCCCTCACAAGAGGTGCTGTGTTTCTACATTTTACATCAAATCTTGCATTTTTCAATATACTTATGTCAGTTAAACCACCTGCGGAGGTTTTTCTTTGTCTAGCACTAGGGTCTGGGTAAACTATTATTTGTTTATTTGGGTATCTGTTCCTTATCTCCTCACACATTTCTTGTGTATTGGAAGAATAAATTTGTATTTCGTCAATAACCACTATTGTTTCATTAAATACATAACAAACAACCGCTGTCATAGGGTCTACGTTAAAATCTAATCCAATATGTAATGTTGGATATTCTTTATCAAACTTTTCAATAATATTCTTTTGTCTATCAAAATTATAATAAATCATTCCAGAATAATTAACAAATGTAGCTTCGTATTCTTGTTGGAATGTTCTTATGTCTAGGTCTTGTTTAGCTTGCTCTACTTCTTCATCACTTACATTACCACCCTCTAAGGTCGTATATTTAAATGATGACCAATCCTTATTTGTTTCGCTTAGCTTATAAAGCTCATATGACCAGTTACCAAAACCTCTAGGACTTCCACAAAATAAAGCATGACCTTGTTTGTCTGAAAGTGTGGGTCTGAGGACTTCAAACCACGCTTCTTTGTGTATATCAGCAAATTCATCTAAAACAATAAAATCCAAACCAACTCCTCTTAATGATTGCTCATTATCCGCACCTCTAAGGCTTATTCTTGAGTTGTTTCTTAATGTAATAGTTAAATCGCTATTATTGATATTCTTTACCCATTTATGGTCTATTAACTTGTCTTTAAGCTCACTCCAACAAATAGCTTTAGCTTGCCTGTAACTAGGTGCTACATACCAAACTCTTTTATTCGGTTGGCTTGCAAACTTAGCTAATTCATTAATAGCTAGATAGGTTTTGCCAAATCTTCTCCCAGTAATAAGAACTCTAAATCTTGCTTTATCTGTAATAACTTCTTTTTGTGGTGTTGATAAACCCATTAATCATAAGACCACTGCAAAGGTTCTTCAGTTTCGTTTTCTTCAAACCTATCTTTCTGACCTAACATATTCTTTCCGAGAAAGATTTGCATTGTTACATTGCCATTTTGTGCTGACTTCCATTGAAGCTGTCTAAGCCTTATTTTTTGCTCTGCTCTTCCTTTTTTCAGAAATTCCGAATAACTCTTTTCTAAAAGGTCTGCTGAACAGCCAAAAAAGTCTGCCATTTCTTTATTCGTACAACCTAATTGAGCGAGTTTTTGCACTTGAGTAGTATCAATATTATATTTTTTTGGTCTAGCCATATCCTATTTAACCTTAGTGAGGTTTTGCCATTTCATCAAAAGTTTTATTTGTTTTTTCGTGAATTGCTTTTTTGCCTGTAAAATCTTGCCATCTTTGAACTATCACATCTACATATATTGGATCTAATTCCATTAATCTAGCTTTACGATTTGTTTTTTCGCAAGCTATTAATGTAGATCCAGAACCACCAAAGTAATCTAAAATTATATTGTTAATTTTTGTACTGTTATTAATTGCTCTTTCAGCTAATGCTGTTGGCTTTTGTGTTGGATGTTGATATTTTGAATCTTTTTTAATTTGCCACAAATCACTTTCATTAGTAATTGATGGATCTATTAAACCATCAAACAAAATAAATTCATGTTGATGCCTGTAACCTTTACCAAGACCAAAAACATTTTTTGCCCAAACTATGCAAGTTTTTGGATTCAACTCTTTCTGCAAGATTCCATAAAATGCCCAATTACAACATATATAATAAGAATTAGGTTTTTTCATATAAAATACTTGTAACCAGTTTTTTATAAATTCTTCAAAATCTACACTAGATAAGTTATCATTTAATATAACGTCAAATTTGCCAGACCTACCATTAAAAGCAACATTATATGGTGGATCAGTAAAAACCATATCAGCTTTTTGATTTTCCATTAATTCATCTATTGCATCTATACTTGTACTATCACCACACATAACTCTATGGTTACCTAATAACCAAACATCACCTAAAACAGATGTGGCTTCCTTTGGTTCTGGCGGAACTTCATCTTCATCTGTTAAATATTCTTCTTCATTTACTAAAAATTTATCTAATTCATTTGCATCAAAGCCCAATAAATCAAGTTCATAATTTTGCTCTAATAAATCAGAAATTTCTAGTGTTAATAAATCAATATCCCAATCACTATCCTCATTAAGCCTGTTATCGGCTATTCTGTAGGCTTTAGCCTTAGCTTCTGATAAATCAGCAACTAATACAGGAACTTTACTCAGTCCTAATTTTTTTGCAGCTAATAGTCTAGTGTGACCAACAATAAGAACCAAATCTTTGTCTGTAACTATTGGCTGTTGGAAACCATATTCTTTTAAAGAACTAGCGACTTTGTTTACAGCTTGATTTTTTCTAGGATTATTATGATAAGGAATTAACTTATCTATTTCTATTTCTTGAATATTCATTTAAATATTTCTAACTATTGAAGTTTCTGCTAAATCTTTTTTATCTTCATTATTCTTTGGGCAGCTTTTAAATTGATTCTATTGGAAATACTATAAGTTCTTTTAATCTTTTTTTTCTTGATAGGTCGCTTATCTATGAGTTCCGATAGAGTAGCTGTAGTAGTAAATCCGTTCATCACTTCTTCTTTTTTTTCTTTGCTTTTCTAGCCACAGATAAAGCTATGGCTACTGCTTGTTTTCTTGTTTTACCTGCTTTTATTTCCCTTTTAATATTTTCAGATATTGATTTAGCAGAATAACCCTTTATTAAGGGCATTATTTCTTTTTCTTCATTTTTTTAGTTTTTTTCTTTTTCATTGGTTTCCCATAATGACCAGGCATCTTCAATCTCCTTTTTATTAAAAAACAAATAATATCACAAATACAATTTTATTCTATACCTTTTTATTTAAATTAAATTTGTCGCATATTTGTCTAGTGGTAAGGGTTTCACCATACCAATTAGCAAATTGAAACTTCATAGATGTAGTTAGTGCATCTCTTAATTTATCATAATTAACACCACCATATTCAGATGGATTGGTTTTAGATTTATTGTGAACTTGCTCTATCCAACTTTCTATTAAATCCTTTTGTGGCTGTGAAAGCACTTTTTCTGCCCTTACAGCGACCTTATCATCTTTTTGGTGTGATTGTACCCTTAAAGGTGTTTTAGGCTTTCTACGAGCTTCTTTTCTGCACCAATTCATAAAAAAGGCATCTAGACTTGCATATTTCTTTTTATTCCCATTCTGCTCATTCCACAATTTTATATCTTCTAAAATTTCTTCTGCATCTAATTCTCTATCAGTTGCATATTTTTTTAATTCATCTGTTAAAACTAATTCTGTTAATAAAATATCTTTTTTCTTTTTTTTATTATTATTTATATAATGTATATTATTAATGGTTCGTACGTCACTAGTGTCGTAACCATTTGCCGATTTGTCGTAACCATTTTTTTGGATATGACAATCTGACACGTCAGCGGTGTCGTAACCATTTATTTTTGGAAACGAATAAAGTGATGTTTTATTGGGTCTAAAATGCACTTTTATAAACCCTGATTTATTTAAATTATCCAACTTCCTCTGCACAGTTCTGATTGAACATTCTGATCTTTTAGCCAATAACTCCTGCGATGGATAAGCATATTCAGTTGCATCATTATAAAGATTAGCCAGATTAATCATTATCAGCTTAGAAGTTGGGTCACCTATTTCTAAATCAATTACATAATTTATTGCTTTTATACTCAATTAATTCCCCCTTATTATTGGACTAGTTCCAACTACTTTAAATTTGTCAATAGGATAATGTGCAACTATGCCAAAATCTAAAACATCATTTCGATCTGACCTGCCACCTAAATTAACCTCAAAATCTTCTGTAAAATCTATGTGACCCATAACATCAGCCCAACAAACTAAAAGCAAAACCCTCATCCCTGTTATATCTGCTAAACTTCTTGCCGCTTGCACTTTGTCAAGACCAACAAACATTGTATTATATTTATCTTTATTAAAAACTCTACACTTGACTTCCACAAAACCATAAATCTTTTTTTTGTTGTAAAGAGCAAAATCTATTTTCTGATTAAAAGGCAACTTCTTTTTTTGTAAATTATATATCTTGCAAAATTCATCTATTACAGCTTCCTCACGTCTTAAATCAGCTTTAGTTTCATACATTCTAGAACTCATTAGGTTTTTTCCTTATTGTTATATAAATCACAAAAATCATCTAAATCCATCACAATCAAAGGCTTTTTTCTATCAGCGGCAATAACCAAAGCATCAGCTTCATCAATCCATTCATAAATCTGTTTAAAACCATTACCTCTTTTCTTTAGCTCTAAAACATAATCCTCATTATTAAGATTGGCGATAACATCCCCTTTGAGCCACGTTGAGCCAGACAAGGGAACACGTTTTGCTTTTATGTCATGAAACTCTAACTTATGTACAATCTCACGCTCAAACCTTGCTCCCTTATCCCTTTGCATTTTACCCATCTATCCAATCCCTTAGCTGAACTTCGTCTTTGCTAATTTCTTCAATCTTAATAATCATATGAACTGAGGGTATTCTTTGCCCATTAATCCACCTATTAACAGTTACATTGCTGACACATAAAGCATCAGCAAACTGTTTTTGAGATATGTGGTTATTTGATAACCAATCTTTAAGTTTCATTATTACTCCTATCCAAACACTACTAATAAAAACCAAGCAAATCCAAACAACATTATTAGAAATGCTAACTCTAAAAAATAAATACCAAAGTTTTTTATAAATTTAATCATAAGTTTGCTCCCTCATATTTATATTGTGCTACAAACTCTTCATAAGACATTGGCTCACCATCTTCGATGCCACAATCATCATCGCACTCCTTTAAGTAATCTTCATAAAGTTCTTTAAAGTTCATTTTGTTTCTCCTTGTTTCTGTTTATAGGTACATTATTACCACAATGGTTAATGGTGTCAAATAAAAAAATATCTTTTTTGTAAATTTTTTTGTTGATTTATGAAATTTAATGATTATTATCAAAATTATGAGAGACAAAAATGACATAGGTTTAGAATGGTTGAGTGTAGATTTAGATCACACTAGTCCATCACAATTACTACAATCAACAGCAGCTTGGTTGTTTAAATATATATATTTAGGAAAAGACAGAAGAAATATTGTAGTCGGTGAAAATGCCGCACTAGGTTCTGCTGTTCATAATGCCATACAGAATGTCTTATGTGGTATTCCATTATATGATGCGACCAGGGAAGCACAAATTGAGTTTGATATGCACGATGCTAATGAAGATGCAGCAAAGCGAATTAAATATCGTGGCATTATCCCACAAATGATTCAAAATGGTGTTGATATATTATTGGAAAATGGTTTCTTTGCAGCTATCCCAGAAGAAAAGATAACTACAAGATTTGATGGTGTTAATGTTGATATTATTGGTTATGTGGATTTGGTTGTTCCAGATACTATTTTTTGTGAAATGAAAACAAAAGCACCTAGAAAAACACGACTTCTTAAAGATGGTTCTCAAGGTTGGTCAAAAGGTTCACTTCCTAAATCACCAGAAAAGAACCACGTTATGCAATCAGCTATATATCAAAAAGCATTAAATATAACGCCATCTATTTGTTATATAAATGATGTTGAAGCTGTATTATTTACGCCTTTTAATTGTGATGAATTAAAGGCAGATAATCTATCTAAATGCTTAGAGGAAATGAGACAAAAAGCATTAGTTAGACAAAATCTATTGAAGTTTAGTGATGACCCAAAAGTCCTAGCTTCAATAGTTGATCCAGACTGGGATCACGCCTACCAATGGAAACTAGACGAAGAATATTTACAGAAAGCGAGGAAATTATGGGAGTTCTAGTAGATGAAGATGGTGTTTTACAACATCAAGAAAATAGACAAAAGTTTTTAATCAGAGCTATTGGTCGTTTTAGATCAGAAGCAAAAGTTGATAAGTCTGGTAAAAATCCAATGTTTAAATCAGAATATAATACTTTAAATGATGTATTAAATGCTTTAGATAACATACAAGAATATGGTTTAGACTTTATTCAATATGTATCAGTTGACCACCTAATAACGAGAGTTATGCACTTAGAAAGCGGTGAGTTCTTTGAAAGTATGATGGGACTTAAAACAGAAAAAGAGACATATCAATCATATGGTTCATGTTTATCGTATTTAAGGAGATATGCATTGCTCACAATGCTAGGGCTTAGATCAGCAGATGATGATGCAAACAGTTCGCTTAGAGGTCGTGGAGGTTCTCCCCTTGTTTCTCATAAATCTGCGACCTCTGGGGTCACCGACAAAACCTCCTCCAATGTTGGTGACCCACCTAAAATTGACTTAAAAGAAGAATTATCCAAATGCAAAACAGTTAAAGAAGTTAATGCTTATTGGGTTAAAAACTATTCAGCAAAAAATAGAATAACAACTGATGAAGAATTAGAATTATTCGCAAATAGAAAAAAGGAGATTAATAATGAATAATTGTGTATTTGATGGAAGATTAGCGAGAGATGCTGAGCTTAAAGACTTAGGTGACAATAAGGTCTGTAACTTCTCTATAGGCTCTAATGTGGGCTTTGGTGATAAGCAAAAGACAATATGGCTGGACTGCTCTATTTGGGGCAGGAGAGGTGAATCCTTAAATGACAGCCTAAAAAAAGGTCAACAAGTTTTTATCTCTGGTGAGTTATCCACAAGGGAATATGAAAAAGATGGTGTTTCTAAAACTGCATTATCTTTAAATGTTCAGAGTTTAGCCTTTGGTGCATCATCAAGAAATGCTGAAGATAAAACCTTATCTAATTCAACTGAATTAAATGATGAGATACCTTTTTAATGAATAAGAATGAGTTATTAGATGCCTGTAAAGTTGCCCTTAATAGTCGAGGGCAACATTATGGCAAGGTATTAGAAAACCACAATCGTATAGCCAAAATATGGTCAATAATACTAGGTTCAGATGTAACTGAAGAACAAGTTGCTCTGATGATGGTTGGATTAAAAGTTGCTAGATTAATAGAAACACCAGACCATCAAGATAGTATTTTAGACATTGCAGGTTATGCAGCAGTTATGAGTGAATGTGTTGAGGAAAAGAAGACCAAGACCAAAACCACAGATAAGCAATCAGAGGGATATCTTTGGCACAAGAATTAAGCGAATTAAAAATTGTGTTTTTTGTGAAATTGGTATTGACTTAGATGAAGATATTTTTGTAGCAGATGGTCGAGGTGACCTTTTGCACATGAATTGCTTTGATGAACGATTGGAGATTTATAATGAGGGAAAAAGTTTACAAAGGGATAAAGAGAACAAAGGAACAGATTGAAGAACAGCATCAAAGATTTAGTAGATGCTTTAAATGTGATGAAGAATTAGAGCCAATAAAAGTTCCTAGAATACAACCTAGAATGTGCAATATTTGCAGAAGAAATGCTAACTATAGCGATGCTGAATTAAAACAAATTCCCAAAAAACTTCAGAAAGCAAATGCTAAAAAAGATGATTTAGATGAAGATTTAATGTTTGAGGATTGCCCAAAAGCAGTAGCTGAATATGAGAAAGAAAAGAATGTTCATCATAAATGGTTTACACCTGTAAACAGTACAGGTAACTCTATGTTAAGCTCAATCATGTCAACTAATCCTAGCAATTATAAGCATAAAATTGGCTCTGCTAAAGATGGTTATAGGTATAAAAGAAAAGATTTATAGGATTTTAAAATGCAAACATACAAATTTACAATTTTTTATATATTTTCAATAGTGTTGATTAATATTGGTTTTGTATATGTTCCATTAATACCATTTTTTGACACAATGTATCCACCAATGAGTTTGATAGTTGGTATAATATTTGTTTTAAGAGATTTTGCACAAAAGGAAATTGGACATAAAGTAATTTTAGCAATGGGAATTGGTGCTTTTCTAAGTTATATTATGGCTGATCCATATGTTGCACTAGCTTCATTAATTGCTTTTGCAGCATCTGAAATGATTGATTGGTCAATATTTACGTTTACAAAAAAACCTTTGCCTAAAAGAATATTATTAAGTTCTTTAATTTCCACACCAGTTGATAGTGCATTATTTTTATATATAATTGGACATTTTAGTTTATTAGCAACTGCTACAATGTTTGTTTCCAAAATGATTGCAGCTTTAATTATTTATTATTATTTAAGCAAAAAAGAAAATGATCCATTATCACGGCACTCCACTAACTCCTAAAGAGCAATTTTATAAAATGGCAGGGAAGCACTTTTGTGTTTCTTTTGCTAGACCAGATGATGCAGAAAGGTGTTTATTAATTGGTCAATCTATTATGTGGGATAATGGTGCATTTACAAGTTTTACAAAAGGGAAAAAACTCGACTTTAATGTTTATTATAAATGGTTAGAAAATAAATTAGGTCATCCTCATTGGTGTGTTATTCCAGATGTTATAGGTGGCTCTGTAGAAGATCAGAAAAATTTAATAAAACAATTCCCATATCCTAAAGAATTATCTTCTCCTGTTTGGCATTTAAATTTAGATTTAGATTATTTATTATTTTTAACAGATAATTATCCAAAAGTTTGCTTTGGTAGTAGTGGTGATTATTGGAATGTTGGTGATGAAAGATGGTGTTCAAGAATAGACAAGGCATTTAATTTACTTGCACAAAAAAACAAACATCTTCCATATATACATATGTTGCGAGGTCTTGCTTTAGGTGGAACTAAATACCCATTTGCATCAGCTGATAGCACAAATGTAGCAAGAAATTTTAAAGACAAAAATCAATGCCCAGAATTAATGGCAAGGAAAATAGATGCTATGCAAAATCCTATACATTGGGAAATAGCATCTACACAATTAGAAATTGACCTATAATGGAGAACCTTGACAACAATCATCAATTACTGAGTGACACAATACACATTGCTCATGTCCATTTACATTAACAGTTTGTAATGCACCTTGACATCTAGGGCATCTAGGCAAGCAATGAGTTATAGTTTCAATCCATTCTTCACCAAAACCTTTTTCAGCTTCATCTTCTTTATCCCATTCTTTTTTTAGGTTTTCCCACTCGTTCATTTATCTTCCTTTTTCTTGCTAAAATTAACACCTAAATTCTTTGCTGCTCTTTCACCATACCAAAATCCCATAGAAAGTAAGTTTAATTGCCATAACATTTCCATAGTATCTTGTTCAACATTCCTAGTTAAAAAGCCATAAATAAAAGCACCTGCCAATAAATAAGTTAATACAGGTCTTACTGAGCCTCTTAATATTTGGATTGTCCAATGAACTTGATCTCCTCGACCCTCATAAGCAACCACAAAATCCCTAAAAGAACCCTCTGCTTTTTGGATTTCTTTTTCCATTTCCATTTTAGCTTTTTCTTTAGCTTTTGGGTCTGGTATTAAATCTAAAACTTTTCCCATTGCAGGTTGTAATAATGGTAATAATGCCTGTATCATTTTAATAACTCCATATATTTGGTCTAGGGTCTTCATCATAAGTATCTAGGTGGATAAACCTACCAGATGCCTTTTGCTTAATCCCTATGCCCTTAAAACCTAGATTAATCGCTAATCTAATCAATTTATAGGCTTCTTGTCCATCACAAGCAATATCAACTGCCATTCCTCTAGTATGGACTCCTGGTCTTTTCTTAGATGCTTCTACAGGGTGTTTTGGGTCTCTAAATCCACTAGTAATAATTAATGGTTTACCATATGCAGTTCTTAATTCTTGCAATTTGCCCATAAAATGCTCATTCATAAAACATTTCCCAGTAAAAGTGCAAGCTAACTCTTTTTCAGTAAAATTAGGATAATTTTCCCATCTCATTGTAGTTTCCTCTCATTAACTATTTGCAATGCTTTTTGAAATGTAAAATATTCGATATCATTTTTTTCGAAAAAATCTTTTCTGTATCTTTGTGATAATACTTGTATTTGTTCCGTTGCATTAAAGACAACTCTTCTATGATTAATTCCAACGTGTGCCAATATATCATAACTTTCTACACCTTTTATATGTTTTTTCCTACCGCTACCATTATTGAAATGATAAATAGCTGTGGCTCTGCTTTTTTCTAATCTCAATGATGCTGATTTAACTTGCACTCTTAAATAATTATCGTCTTTCCAAGCTATCAAATCCACACTATCTTGTTGTGCCATTGATACTTTCCAACCAAGCTCAAGTAATGAAGTTGCACATATATATTCACCGATTAAACCTTTTGTGGTTTCAGCGACTAGCATTAAATGCTTCCATTATCTCTTTTATGGTTCGCTTGCATCCTATACATATTTTATTTTCATCTAACTTACATACTCCAATACAAGGTGATTTATTCATTATATTGTCTTATTATAGATATATCATTTATATTTACAGGCTCTGCTGCTCTTGCTCTATCAATCCAAACTTTAGCAATTAAACCAAAAAATCCAATAACTAATGCACCAATAAAAACCCAACCAACTATCTCAAATATTTGTTGTCGCATCTTTTGTTGCTTATAAACAAGTTCTTGACGTTCTTTTCTGATTTTCCCCTCTAAAGCTAGTAATTCATTATAGGCATTAATCCCATAAGTCATATTAAGGAATATCTTTAGCTCATATCTTTGTTCTTCTAGCTTTTTCTTTGCTGCATATGCTTGAATTGCAGCTTGCTCTATAGATTGTGCATTAAATAATTTTTTGAATAATGGTGGATTTTTAGCTTGCTTTTCAGCATGATCGATATCTGAAACTGCACCCATCCAACGAGATAAATCGCCAGACATTTGCTCAATATCACGACCAATAGCAAATCCTTGTTTGATTGCATTAAATGCTGAACTAGCAACACCTATAGCAGCAGATATAGTTACTGGATCTATGATAATTCTCCATTATTTTCCTAGAAGTTTTTTAACAGTTTCAGTTTCATAAATCCGAATGCAAAACCAAATAATCGATAATAATGAGCCAATTAATGCTGCCATTTCTGGTAACATTCCAAGTAAAGATGCACCTGCTGTTGTTGCGGCAGTCATGTCGATAGGTGTTTTATTCATATTAACTGCCCTTTCGCAAGTTTTTTGCATTTATATTTTTTTGCCCTATAATTAGGATAATAATAAGGCACTTGTGTTGATATTTCTATTGCTCTTTCTACACAACTTTCTTCTGTTTTATGAATATCTGTAATATCTTCTAATTGTAAACAATTATTAGGGTCAATTAAACTACAAATAATCACAAAACATTTAAACATTCATACCTATTTTTCTTCTTCCTCTTTCATTAATGATTTTGCTAATTGGTCTTTAAAAAACAAATTTGAACCTGTCATCTGGTCTAGCTTAATTTTTAAACTATCGGCTTCTTGTTGTGTAAGTTTTATCTGCGAATAATAATATTTTTGACTTTCATCTAAATCTTCAAACTTAAATTCTTTATCATTAATTGTTACTGTTTCAGTCATTACCAAGATACTCCACTTGCTGTTGTTGGATTAGCTTTTGCACTTATTTGACTAGCTATTCCATCTTCTATTGATGTAACTTGTTCTTCACCTAAAGCATCTTTAGCCCAACCTATTGCCATTTCTTCTGTAATATCTGCATAAGGTACTGGCTCACCAATAAGTGTTACACCGACTGTGCCATAAGCTGACCCTGTGTTACCATCTGAGTCTTCGTCAGATGCTCTCCAGTGCAAGATAGTCACAATATCTGTGTTGTCTCCCTGCACTAAGTCTCTTTCCATTGTTCCTATTGTCCAAGTTACTGCCATTTTATTCTCCTGTTAGTTAAATTGCAGATATTATAAATGCTAGTAATTGATTATACCTAACACCTAATCTAGTTTTTTCTGTGTAGCCCTCAGTTGCTTCATCTTTAATATCCATATATGTGTAAGCATCTTTAGCTTCTATGCCATTTTCTTCATCTGCTTCTACTGCATCTACAGATATTTCTTTTTCCCACCAAGTACCACTAGTAAACATTCCATAGTCACTTGCATCTAAACCCTCTGCTGTAAAAGCATCTTGTAGGTCTTGTGCTATAATACCAAAGTGTGTTCTTGCATTGTCACCCTTTTCAGCGACTGCTTTTTTCCATCTAAACTTACGCAGTAAACTTTTACAAGCTATAGCGACAGCAGTTTCAGCTTCATTAAGTTCTGCTATGTCTTGCTTTTCATTTCTGTCAGAAGTGTTGATTGTACCATTAGTGGCAAAGATGTCATCAAATCTTGCCCCATCACCACCTAAATCTGTAGTGTCGTTACTAATTGCACCTGCATTGTTAACAGGTATAATTTGTTCATTTCCAAATCTTAAACCTTTGTGATTACCAGCAGTGCTAAAAATTACTAAATCATTTGCAATAGAGGCAATACTTCCTACACCAGTGGCGTCTTTGTAGAAGTCAACAATGCTACCATCATTTTGTGTACTTAATAACATTGCCTGATAGTTATTGCCAATATCAACTCGTACATTATTGCTACCTTGTGGTTTTGCTGCAAATCCACGATTAGCAAGTACATTTGTATCAGTAGTACCCACCAACAAGTTGCCTGACGCATCAAGTGTCATTGCCTGTGTAAAGCTAACAGTATTACCTGCTGTGCCTGATGTAGAATTAAACCACTGATGATTTCCACTTACTTGTTGATACCTTGTGGCGAAGTCTGAGTTTTTGTATATAAAATTACTTCCATTAAAATAATTATTTGTGCCTAAATATCCTGCTGTAGTTCCACCTGTGAAAGAACCTAAATGTACTCCGTTAGACATTTCAAGAGCATTAAATGAACTCCAAGAACTTGGCGTAACACCAATACCTACGTTGCCACTACCATCTCTCGGTAAATATATATGAGTTGTGTCAGTTCCATTTAAAACAGTGCCTAATTCTAGAACATTATTTGTAGTACCCTCATATTGAATAAAACCACCTAAATCACCAGAACCACCGAGTGTTTCCAACAAATTAAATCGTGATGTATTATCAACATTAGAAAGAATAGTAACAGTTGGTGATGTGCTTTGAATTTGCAAATCATGCGTAGGTGAAGCAGTACCAATCCCCAATCGCTCTGTACTAGCTGACCATACCATTTTTGGTGTTGTGCCTGTGTCTTCGTAGAAGCTGATGTCTCCGTTGTTGGCAATCTGCATACGTTGCAGAGGGTTTGCACTTGCACCTGTTAAAAAATTTAAAGCATAACTTGTGCCAAAGCTATTATCAGCTACAGCACTAATTTTTGCTTGAATACCACTACCGCCACCAGAAGAATCATTTGAATAAAACTCAATATCGCCTATTGATTCACCAAGATTTACTGATGTATCATTACTTTGTAGCCTAAGAGGGCTTGCTTCAACAGTTGCACCAATCGTTGTCAGCCCATCAGCAGTCACTGTACCTGTTACGTCAATATTACCTGCAAAAGTGGTTTGTTGACTAGCATTTATGGTAATCGCATCTGTTCCTGCTGTTACAAACTTCAATATGTCTGTGCCACCTCTATAGATACCCATATTAGTATCAGAGTTAAATGTTAAAGCGGGTGCTGAAACTGTTCCATCATCTAGCTGTAATGTGCCACTTAAAACAAATTTATCATTAGCTTGGTCTAATTCTGCAAACTTTATCCAAGCATCATTGTCTTCGTTTCTGATATACATGATATTGTTAGAGCTATCATACCACCACATATTAGCAAAAGTTGTGCTTGGTGCTGAGCCTCCAGAGTTATTACTGGCTAGTGCTTGCAATGCTGAGTTCAAATCAGCTCTAAAGGCAGGAAAACTTTGGTTTGCTAACGTAAAATCATTTTGTGACATATTTTATCCTCATGATGCTAATTCTCCGTATCCTCTTACCACATAATCAAATGTTCTGTCTATTGTGGCATTGGAACTGTTAAAAAACTCTATAGTGAAACCAGTAGCACTTTTACTAGTTATAGCATAATAATCACCACTAGCCAAGTTACTTGCACTTATACCCACACCAGATATTTCCTTAAATGCAGGGCTGAAAGTTATTGCTTTTCCGTTTGTGTCTGTTCCACTAGCTACATCTTTTTCAGAATACACCCTTTCTGGCATATCTACTTGAACTGATAAACCTGTTACTTTAGGTGTTGCTTGTACATCTTCACTTAATAAAACAGCCCTAAATTTAAAAGCCCTACCAGTATAATCGCCAACATTAAATTTTTGAAAATTAGAATATGTTCCGCTTACTGGGTCTCCATTTGTTTTAGCTATCTGTAGTTGTACGTTAACATCACCGAAAGTGTCATTTGCTCCATCAAATAAACCCTCTCTAGCGTCAAATAAGCCCTGTGCATCGTCAAAAAGGTTTACATAATCTAATCTTTCCATATTGACTGTTGCTGTTATCCTACTGCTATAAACACCCCCTGCATCTATATAAGTATCAAAGTCATATGTTCCACTAGATAAAACAGTTCCGCCACCGCCATCAAAATTACCCACAGCATCATCAAAATCGCCAGAAACGCTATCAAACAAACCAGTTTCTAATATCAAAGCATTATCAACAACAATAACATCTGTTTTAGTGCCAGAAAAACTAGGGTGTTGAGTAGAACTTGCAACAAAGTTTAGGTTTTTAACATTGTTTATAAGGGTTACGTTACTTGTCGCATTTAATGATTTTAACCCAATTTTATCTACTGACCTTATAAAATAAGTACCAGTTAATGCGGGAACAGTTAT
>Ga0222718_10000942_pt1 | contig 29510 bp, 46 predicted proteins | sample C33_27DmetaG_FD_165045 | JGI IMG/M metagenome (GOLD analysis project Ga0222718, IMG submission 165045) | Estuarine water microbial communities from San Francisco Bay, California, United States - C33_27D | ecosystem: Environmental > Aquatic > Marine > Unclassified | place: USA: California...
TCTGCACCACGTTCCTGAACAGCGCCGTGGCGTTGCCCATGTGTTCCTCAGTGGGAGTGTTGTCGATGCCCTGTCTCAAGGCCGTCTGGCTCTTGATGTATTCCTGTATCGTGAAATTTTGACTTAACTTTACCATCCACATTTACTTAACAGAGCGGACTCCCCTCCCTTGCTGAAAATGAATCTGTCCTCTGTCGTTTTGGTTATCTGGTATGGTCCGAAGTACTTGGTCAGCCACATGCACTCGCTCATAGCCGATTCGTCCAATCTGAATGCTTTCACTTCGTTCATTATGATATTTGTTGTTCCGAACGCGTGTAGTTCGAACTTCAAAGTGTCCGCGTTGCGTTTCTTGATGGACACTATGTTGTTGTCCAGTTTGAATTCCATCATCTGGAACTTGTCGAAGAACGTCTTGACCTCTCCCAATCTCATGCCCTGTATCTTCTGTGTGTAGGCTATGGCAGTGAGCGGCAGTATCTTGGCCATGTTCGCCGCCGAGGCCTCGAAAGGTGTTGGGTCCTTGTGGTAAGTGAATTCGAATGTGTCTATGTTTGTGAGTTTCTTCAGGTCTTCTAGGAACTTGTAGATGTGTCTGTCCACTCCCTCTGTCCTCGCGAACTCCACGAACACCCTGTGCTTGCCGTCCTCCAGCGTGCCTGGTGTTGCGTCAGCGTCCAATACTTCCTTGTATCCGGTCTCCGCGAACCTCTCTAGGTCCTTGGCTGGCGCCAGTCCGTCCACCGTGAATGCCAACACCATGATGTTCCTATCATCACCCATCTTGGATTTGAACTGGTCCACCGAGAATCGCTTGTGTACGACCCCGTCTAGGTCTCCGGCTTTCAGTCCTTCTTTTAGAAATGTCATTATAAACTATTTAGGTCCCCCGAGGCCATGTCTGTCTCGTCCTGGCTCTCGATCTCGTCCCTGCCGTGTTTGAAGTTGCCGATCAGTTCCTTGGGCATCCTGATCTCCACCACCCAAATGTCATGGCTGTCGATCTTGCCCTTTGTGGTGCCGGGCCTGTAGTCTTCCGGTCCCTTGATCTGTCTCGGTTTTAATAATTCGTCTCGTTTGTAGAATACCTTGCATCCACGGTCTAGCAATCTCTGGCCTCCCGCTGGGTCTGGCATCTTGTCCGCTGGCCACATGAAACTGCATGTGACGAAGTGTCTAGAGTCAACCGGTCCCGACAGCAGTTCACCATCCTCCCAGTTCTTGAACACGTACACGTCCAGTTCATCCACCACGCGCTCGAAGTCCTTCAGTATCGATAGGGTAGGACCCACCGCGTATAAGGATTGTACGTTTCTGATTATGTCTAGGACGTCATGCATAGCAAGTGTTATTTATCAGATATATCTGTGTTGTAAAATATGCACTGTTTATCTGGTAATCCCACAGTAAATAATTGTACATGAGTCCAACACAGAGACACATCAAATCACTATCCAACACAACCTACGAGGAGCCCTATGCTACCATATCAGAGCCTACAAATGCGACCTTTATTCCAGAGGAAACTGTGGAAACTAATGAGGAAGAAACGTGTTTACGACAAGCGAGTCAAGATGTACTTGCTGAACCAGGGCTGGCTCAAGATACGGAAACAGAAGGATCGTAGGCGGAGAAGAGTGCTCAGGAAGTTGTGGAAGGCCGAGCAACTGGCCTATCTTCGACGTGTTTGTGCGTAGTTATTTGACGAACTGATCCATCGCTTCAGCGTACCACTGACGGTAGTGCTGTTCGACGCGTTCATAGGGGATTTGGTCCCGTTGGGCCACTGGTATGCCCGGTAGCTCGTTCTTTATCACTTCCTTGTTGACGAGATCCAACACCACCGTGTATTCCCTCATCTTGCCTGTGCCGATCTTCTTCTTTGAAAGTTCAACGAACTCATCGAACTTCTTGTCTGCCTTTATTATGTACTTCACACAGAAGTATCTCTTCTTGTTGTGTTTGCTACCCATTTGATAACCTCGCTAATTTTATCATGCATGACGCAAGATTGATTTCTGGATCTGCTACGAAACTGTGATCCACTAACGCCTGCTTGATAATTAGCACGGCCTTGTCCTGTGCATCCTCATCTTTGGATATGATGTCCAGGTTGTCATACATCCATCTGTATATCTCCTCACACTCCTCTGGCCTTGCCTGGGCACAAACCAATTTCCTTGCTTCTTGTATCTTGCCTTGCTTGAACAGTTCAACCATCTGTAGCCTGTAGTCCTGTTGTCCTGAATCGCCCGTTGCCGGCGGCATCAATTTTCCATCCCTGCAGTTCTGTTGTAGCATGTTGATGCACTTCCTCAGATCTGGATAACTGGCCTTCACGTATGTGTCCAGCACATCTATGTCTGGTGTTATACCTTCCTGTATCAGGATCTCCGCGGTCCTCGCCGTGAATTCTGTTTTATCAATCGTCTCCATGTGGAAGCCTTGGCATCTGCTGTGCAGTGCGGGTATCACCCTGTTGGGATAGTTACAGGTCAGTATGAACCTCGCTGACGTGTGATACATCTCCATCACACCACGCAGTGCGGCCTGTCCGTTTGGACTCATGTAGTCTGCCTCATCAAGCAACACATATTTGTATGCACCAAAAGGCATTATCTGTACAAATGAATTAATTTTTTCTCTGACTGTGTCCACGGAGTTCTCCCTGGATGCGTTTATCTCCAGGATGTCATAACTGCTGACGTCCAGTTCCGCGAACAGCACCTTGGCCAGTGTGGTCTTGCCCACGCCTGGTGCACCACTCAATAACAAGTGTGGTATGGCCTTGTCGTCTATCCATGACTGTATCTGTTTGCGTTGTGCCTCGTCCCTGACCACGTACTCTTTCAGAGTCTTAGGTCTATATTTTTCTACCCAGAGTTCTTTCATTTGGTTCTTTCCATTAGTATTTTCTTCTTGCCCTTGAATCTAAATCCCTTGTCAACAACAGCGTCCAAGTTGTAGTTTAACAGTTTCCTCTTGCCTTTGCTAGTGTGGATTACGGGTTGTCCCTTCGCGTCAATCTCTATCGCGGTGATCTTGGCTCGGACATTTTTAAATCTGCCGATCCATATCACGTCACCCACGTTCACCGTAAGATTGTATTGCTTCATCAATACTATATTACAGAATTTTCTACCGCTTGTCTATATAATTGTTCGGAGGCCATGTTTTTACCTTTCGCCTCCACTTGTATATCGAAGTTCTCTGAGAATGATAGTGCCCAGTCATTCACTGCACGATTTGGTAACAGGTCCGAGTGTGCCCGCAGTTTCTGTTTCTTGCAACCACGTTCCAATAACATTTTGATATCATGCATCTCGGTGTGTGTCTTTTCACCTAGTCCTGCCACTTCTAGATGTTCATCCCTTGAATAGGAGTAGTGCATACTGGGTCTCACACCACGCCACGAATCTATCACACGTTTGACCCTGTCATCAGTGGGTTCTATGTATTCCTCGTCACGGATCCAGTGGTGATGGACATCTAGAACTAGTGCCAGGTCCTTCTCCAGTTCTAGACTCCTCTCAAGCCCATGTCCCATCTCGTCATTCTCGATTGTGATCAGATTACGTGCTTCTTGAGAGAGTTTAGGTAGTGCCCGACGTATGCCGTCTGGTCCTTGCCTGCCTGAGATGTGTACGTTGATCTTACAACCATCCTGGAACGTTTTGCCAAATCCCATCCAACGTGCCATGTCCGCGTGATATTCAAATTCTTCTATGCTTCGCTCCACTATGTCTGGAGTCTCACTTGCGAGCACACAGAACTGTCCTGGATGGAAACTGACCTTGACGTCTAGTTTCCGGGCCATCTCGCCCACCGGTGCGAATAGATTTGCTAGATGATCCTGTATGTCCTGTTGTTGCCACCATGACTTCCAGTCCTTCTCTGTGTAGCCCTGTAGCATCTCCGAACCTAATCTAACCATTCTGCGTTCGGGTGGCAGTGTGCCCACACGCTCTATGAGCCTACGTGCGGCCGTGGTGTTGTGTGTCATGATGTCCCACTGTCGCTGTTCGGCTTCGTCTTTATGTTCACGTAGCCAACGCATGGTGGTGCTTCTGCCGTTTAGATCCCTGTCCTTGGCGTTCACCTTCATACCGCCAAACTCCGACTCGTCATTGAGCCATTTGCAACAGAAACCAAAACGTTTTACCATGTTTCTATTATAACAGATATTTGAAAAATGTCTACTCCAACAGTGTTTCCATCATGGCCCAGTGTCCTATGATGTCGCTACAGTGCAGTCGGAAGCCGTGTTCCCTGTCGATATCCCTCAATATCTTGTTGGCTTTGGCCATGCTTAGTCCCACGTTGGCAGGAAGTTGCAAGGCATTGATTGTTCTACGTTTCAGACCTTTTGCGGCCTGTACCCTGTGCCATCCGTCTGTCAACAGGAAGTATCCCGACCCCTTTATTGGAGTGACCAGTATTGGATCCCAAGCACCGTCCTTCTTTAACTTGTTGATCCATGACCTTTTCTCTTTGTTAAGAGGACGTTCTACACCCAATCCCATCTCTGCCATGGTGACTAATTTGCTTAATTCAACTTTAATTTTTTTGATCTTAATCGCTTTCATACTCTATGTTATCTATGTCCTGTATTATCTGCCATTCCGGACCACGTGGCCATGGTTTCTCCCTTGCAGGGTAACTGTTCTCATCTGATATCTCCCTGAACTTGTTTGCACAAGGTGGCCCACAGAAGGGCTTTATCAGTCTCTTGTCGTATTTGGAATCGTGTATGCTGTCGTACCAGTATATCGCGTTGTGGAAGGTCTTCTTGCAGACGTAACAGGTGTGTGGTCTATACATTTTTGTTGATTAAGAGTTTTGCCACACCTACGTTTTTCCCTCTTTCGGTGCAGTAGGCATTCATGATAGTTTTTCCAGGAACAAGTTTATACAAACTGCATAATTCTAAATAAGATTTTTTGTATTTCGTTACAAGAAAATCCATATCAAAACGATCCAGATAATATTTTCCTATCATTACATTTGGATAAGAAACCATTCTGTATTCATTTTCAATTTTAATAGTGTCATTGGTTTCGGTTTTTAGCCATCTCACTCCGATTCTGCTCCAGTGGAGACCAAAACACTTGCTAAGACTCATGGCTACACCTTTTATGCATTCTTTGGATAAATCAAGATCAAGATCCCATCCGATTGGTAACCATGCACAATCGAGGTAAACATCTACACCAATATTGTTGGCCTTGTCTAAGATTTCATTATACATCGGATGTGGCGCTCTAGCGTTAGGAAAAGGATATTCAATAATCAAAGGTTTACCCGCCACGATACTATCTAGATCCACACGTTTCAAACTAGGTTTTAATTTATTGTAGTAAGGATATCCATTTTTAAGCACCTGTAAATTATCTAATCCGTGCGTCATGATCATTTGATCTAAGAAATTTTGACATCCTGTTATTACATCTTTTTGCACGAAAAGTTCCAAACCGTTAACTTTTACATATCGGTGTTTTAACAAGGAGTCTTCGAATTTTTTTATAAATGTTGAATATTCGGTTGTGATGTATGATATTGTTTTCTTATCTGAATTTTTGAAAAAATCTATCCTGGCTTTCAGTAGATCTCTATCGTTAGAAAATGTTGGAATCCAATCTAAGGCAAATCCTTTATCGTCTAATGCTTTTTCGTGTTGGTTAGTCATTACCCGGCAGTGATGTCATCTGACTCATGCCACCTGTGTTCACGTAGCCGGCTTTGGTCCTGTTTTGCTCAGGCTCCTCATCTGACACTAGTAAGATGTCATTCTCATCTATCATTCTTACTTCTAGTTCCACGCCCTCTTTCTTGACCTTGAATCCTCTGCTCCATCTTCCGTGTGACACCATGACCCATTGTCCAACAGTCACGTCTTCCTGTTGGTCACCTATGGCGTAGACCTTGCCCCATCTAGGGTGTATTCCTGATTCTGATCCGTCATCGTCCGTAAGTATTATGCCACCTTTGGTCTTTGTCTCTCCGAAGTGCATGTCGGAGACCAACACACGTTTCTTGAGTGGTGTAATGTCGTAGTCAACCGTGTACTGCTGTCCGCCGTGTGATCCAAATCCCTTTGATTGTAAGTCTTCTATTGTTCCCATGATAATAACATTATAGCATATTTTATGTTTTTTGCAAGTTCAAAAAAACATTTTCTAAAAAATCTTCGTATGGTTTATAGTGATCTGGATGAAGTGTTTCATCGATATTGTCATGGGATAATAGAAAGTTCTTAAGTTGTAATGCTTTGTCAACATCGTCTGCAAAATCGAAATGGAAGATTTTACTCCTATCTTTTAAAAACTCAAAAATACCATAACTATAAACTGAGAAAACATCTTTTGGCCTGATAAGTTTACTATGACCACAGAAGTCTACAATAGATTTATTTGGATTAAAATTGTTTGTGATAAACGCTGTGGTAATAAAATTTGGATATCCATTGATAGTTTCTTGTACAGATTGGTATTGTTTTTTTAATATTTCTCCAAAGTACTCGTGTGTGTTTGAATAATGCTTTGGATCCACTAACTTGAGTTCCAGCAAGGTCCTACCCACTTCACTGAACGCTACTAGGAAGACTATATCAACGTCTAGATTTTTCAAAAATACCACGTCTTCCTTTAACATAGTGTTTATAGCACTATTGCTGAGTCCACCTATAGACCTGTTGATTAGGAAATATTCAGGGTATTGATTATGGAATACTCTATCGAAGAATACCGAGTCTAACCAACTGTCTCCAATCGCATAAAATATCTTTTTCCTAATTGTAAGTTTTTCTTTGGCGTGAAAGAGCCATGGATACCCGCTTTCGTCATGACTGCCTACTAAATCTTTTTTATTCCTACTATTAAAGATGTCACTTAGTTTTTTATCATACATGACTTAAATGTTACAATCTTTAAATTGTAAAGTCAATTCACACAAACTGTAAAAGTCTCGATTTTATTCCAAGCCGTCAAGAGCCGCGTCTATGCCCTTCTTGTCCGTGCTCTCTGTCTTGGGTTTGAAAGTCGTCACCGGAGTTGTTTCCACCTCGACTTTTTGTTCCACCACGGATTCTGGTTTGGGTTGTGTTTTCTTAACTTCTCTTTTGGCAACGGGCGTCATCTTCTGAATGGTCTTCACTGGTTCCACTGTGGGTGCCGGTGTTGGCTTGTTCTTGGTCGGCGTGTCATCCACCATTCCCTTGGGTTGCTCGTAATACTTTCTGATGATGGTCTCTTTGGATGTGACCACCTGTCCACCCGCTCCCAACACATCGCCTCTAGCGTTGACTTTCATATTACCGACCGCTGGGATCGACTCATTGGCCGCCCTCAGTTTCTCTATGTCTATCATGCGTCCCTGCATGGTCCTGTACATTTTTTTTCTGGGTGCTCTTGCTACCATAATAATATGCTCCTATATTGATTACTTATCATCGCAGGAATTCGGTGATGTCCAAATTGTACAGCAAGGGATTGATCTTGTGTACTCCTATCAGGAACAGGCAGAAACTGGCCACGCTGGACCCCCTGCCCACACCCCATACTATGTTGTTTGCTCGCAGTGTGTCCACGAAGTAGATCAGGAACTGTAGCACACGTATGAATCGTTTCTTCTCGAACAGGTCATACTCCAACTGTACCCTCATTCTCTCCTCATCGGTCTGGCATTTGTCCAACAGCCATTGTAACACGTTGATCTGGTAGTATGATTCCGGCATGTGCCATTGTTCGCAATTCTTGTTATCGAAATCCTGTAGTGATTCCCGTAAGGGTACTTGATTTATTTTTGGTAGATCCAGCCCTAGCTCTTTCAGTGCCGCGTCATACTTGTCGGTGTCCTCGAAGAATAATTTTGATATGTCGAAGTCAGGGCTGGTGTATAATAGATCTATCGCGTCGTCTTCCGTGAATATGACGTCACCGTGCTCATTTGTCTTTGTCTTTTCCACCATCTAGAACCTTTGGGTTGAACTCGAATATTTTAGCATGTTCCTGGTGTCGCTTGTCAATGTTAATCTGTTCTGTGTTCCAACTGTAGTGTCCCGTGTATATGCCCTTGTCCAGTTCCTGATCATAAGTTGCCGTGTCCGGCCTCAACCACCACGGATCGAACTTGTTGAATTTCGCCGAGAACCAGTCAGGCCTATCTAACAGTATAAGCTCATTGCTGTCCTTGTCAACCGTGTAGGTAATACCATCTCCCTGCCACGAGCTGAGTTCTATGTGGTTTATGGTTATCTTGCTATCCAGTATCGAGTTGGCCTTGCAGAAACACACCGCGGCCATGATCTGGTCATAGGGTGGTTTTGGTAATTCAATGAACCTGTTGGTGCTGTTCTTCTTCAGCACATTATAGAGGGGTTCTTCACGCCACGTGGTTATGGTGTTGGCGAACACCTGTTCGAATAAGTTCTTTAGCCTCTCGAAGTATTCGGTCTGCTCTTTGAGGCTTGCTGTGTGAGGTGTCAGTGATATGTTTAACTTATATTCATTGGCGAACAGTTCACCGTCCACTATGATAATGCTCTTGAATCGGGTCTTCCAGGTGAATGTGTTTGACATCGGGAATATTTACTATTCCATGTTGATCAGGTCGCCTAGGTCTGGTTCGTTCCTCAACTTCTTGTGATTCTTGTGCCACTCCTCTATCCTTCTCTCGCGGATGGCGTTCTGGTAGGTCTGTAGGGCGTGTTGGAGGTTCATCAGCATCTCTGGATTACGTCCACGACGTGCTATGGCCACCTTTCTCGAAAGTTCCTTGATGCGTTTGGAGATGTCCTCGTCACTCATGTTGGCTATCTCTTCTTGTAGTGGATGGAAGTACATGGTCCTCCTTTATTGTTTATGCGTACTGTTTGCCCAGTTGGTGCATCAGTATGGTCGTGCCACCGTCTGGTGACATGAATTCGTACAGTGCCCTACCCAACCCAGGTTGGATGGTGTCAGACGTACCGTCACTTCCTGTAACATTGTCTGCCTTGATCACTGCTGTTGGGAAAATAAGATTGGTTGCTCCGACGGATACCGTTATGTCTAATATGATCCTGCCCAGTGATCCGGATGTTGGTAGATTCAAAAAGGAAAATGTTGTGTCCGCGGTTATGGTTGCGGTCTGGTAATGTCCGTTTTCGTGATTCAATGTAATTGTGCCACTGCTTACCGTGCCGTGCTCGTACACTGTCTCACCGTTGTCTTTGAGCACTGCGTTTGATATTGTGTTGCCGCTGAAATTATTCGTGGCATTCAGATTCGCTTTGTTCGTCTGTAGTGTTTCTATCTCGGTCTTGGCTTCCGTGAAGTTGTTCTTGATCGCGTTGAAGTTGTCCCTGAAGCCCTGTGAACTGTTGTCCTGTCCGGCTACCGGATACGTCCCATCTATGTTTCCTGGTACTATATTGCTCGCCATTATTGTATTCCTTTGTCTCTGAATCTTAGATATTTATCGTTGGCTCTCTCCACCCTGATAATTGTGCCTGATGCGGGCACTTCCTTGGTAAAGGTTATCGTGGTCTTGTTGTTGGTGGTGTCGTATGATAGTGTAATACCATATTCATGATCAGCAGATCTCAACTCTGTATCTGCTGTTGGATTTAAACTTCCTGCAAAACCGCTAGCGGTCCATCCTTCTCCTGCCAGCACAGTTTGAGTTCCTTCCTTAACAAGAATGTCTTCTTGGTGCACTAATTCATTAACTACAAATGCTGTTGTGGATCCGTCTGCCGTGAACTCCTCTGGGGATACCACGCTCTTGTTTACCTGGTATCTGTCTATGGTGAACGCTATGTTCTTAAAATTCAATGCCTTGTCCTCTATCCTCTTCTTGATCAGTGCGGCGGTTCCTGGTTTACAGTAGCATATTGGCACTGCCATGACATAGCCCAGTGGCGCCAGTCCGCCCACCTGTGTGGTCTTCATCCACAGTGGCAGGTAGTCCCACTCCTTGTGTCCCAGGCTCTTCATCCTGGACCTCATGTTGGCCACCGCGTTTGGATATATCTTCTCCATGTATCCCAAGTCAGCGCTCATTTGGTTGGCGTACCTGACCTTGGATCCTGATGTGCTGAATGACAGGCCACCGTCCGTTGTGACTTCGTAGTACATGTAGTCCGCGGTGGCGTTCATGCTTGACGCCCTAGGACCCAGCATGGGTTTGACCACGGCGCCCCTCAGTGTTATCGAGCTCGAAACGGCCTGACCATTTTTGTTGACCAGGTTGTCCTTGATCTCTATGTAGACCACTTCGTATTTGGTTGTTGTGCCTTCCTTGGCTATTGCGGTCTTGAGATCACCGAAGTATAAAGTCTTGGGCGCATGGTTCTGCTCCATCTGTTGTTGGAATTCGGTCAGTGTCTGCGCCTCCAGTCCCGCCATCATCAGCATGTCAGGTTTGACTCGCATTCCGAAGTTGCTGTCCTCTGGCCTGTAGATGTAGGCCGGTGAGTTGATGTTGGGATCCTGTGCTATGTTGTAGAATATGTTCTGGTCTATGAATGAGGTGGCGTGTCCGGTCATGTTGCCATACTCGGTCTGCGTGTATGGTATGTTGATGTTGAGCGTGAACTCCTTGGATGTGGCCGCCGCCTGGTACTGATCGCTCACTGTCACAGTGAACGTGAAACTCCTAGTGGAGTCCGTGAAGTCGCTGGGGTCTATGGTGCCTATCAGGTTTCCCTGCTCCGACAGTGTTATGCCCATGGGAAGTGTGCCAGATGTTACCGAGTAACTCAACACACGATTGGTCTCTTCCGCCACCGCCTCTATGGCCAGTGTGCTTGGTATGTCTGCGGTCAGTGTGCCTATAACTGTGGGAGTGGTGAATGCTATGCCTATGTCTATCTCACCTATCACCTTCATTGTGAAGGTCTGATCTGTGAAAACGTTTATGCCCGTGGCCACTACCCTGTTTGCCCTGACGATGAATGAATAATCGACCTCGACCGCGGCCTGTCTGGCCAACTGACCGTAGATCTCCCCGGAGTTGATGTCTATCGACAACCCTGTTGGTAGTGACCCAGACTGTATGATGTATTCTAGGTCCGCCTGCAGAGGATCGAAATCCTCCACGTCAATTTTTATCACGACCTGGTTATCGTGCCTGAACGTGCCCAGGTCCGAGGCTGTCCTGAACACCGGTCTCCTGTTGGCGCTGAGGTCCATGGTCAACGGTGAACCGTCGATCTCTGTGGCGTCTATCGTGATAGCCGTGTTGGAAACCCTCCAGAAGTCAGCGGAGTAGACGAATATGGAATTGTTCTGTTCCACGTAACTGGTGCCGTCGGACACCCTGACTATGAAGTCAAAATTCTTGCTGATGCTTTTCGTTGTCACTGTGCGGTCATACACCACATCATCGTAGTCTTCCTGGTTGGCGTCATACCCACCACGTGCACCGTATCTCTGGTCCTCTGTGAGTTGTACTATGCCTGATATCAGTCCGGTCTTGCTCATGGTCACACCTGGTGGCAGTGATCCCTGCACTATCTCGTACACCAAAGTCTGCCCGGCTTCCGTGTCTGTGTCCGTGGCCTGCATTTGCAGTGAAACGCTGGACCCATCTATGACCCAGTACAATCCTACACGCGTGGAATCATCTAATCTGAGTTGTCCAGAGGCCGTGGTGAAAGTGGGTGTGTCTGCTCCTTGAACATCTAGACTGAAAGTCCTGTCTGTGATCTGGGCACCGGCCGTGGCTCGCACGACGAAGGTGTAAAGAGTTCTCTTGGCAACCTCAGCCGGAGTGCCCGTCAGTAGGCCCGTTGTCGTCACCTGCATTCCTGCGGGTAGGCTTCCTGCGATCACGGAGTACGTAATGGCTGTGGAGTCGCTGGTGTTCGCTTCTAACTGTAGCGAATAAGCGACCTGTTCATCGATAGATGCTAGTTTACCTGCCGTGGTCGTCCACACTGGTGTTGCCATTAAAATACTCCTTACATGGGTATTTATTGCCTACTACCTGCTATTATTCTGTGTACGAATCCAGTGTTCCTGTTGCTGTCTGAGTCGTTCACGCTCGATCTTGTCTGATTCACGCCGTATGGCCTCCTCCAGCCGTGCGATCTCGGATCGTGGTGATCTTCCCCTTCTGTTGTCGTGGTTCCTCTTCATAATGATCTTTGTAATAGGTTACTGTTGTTATCCTATTACGCTTCGTCGTAGAACGGTATTACCCTGGTGGTTCCAGCGATCTTGATCTTGATGTATCCTGTAGGTGTGGCTGGTAGTGCGTTGGCTCCCCCTGCTGATCCCACTGTGGTCTGTGTTGGGGTCAGGATGTCAATCAGTCCAGTTCCATCGGTATCCAGTTGTAAGTCGGCGTTAGAAACGTGGGTAGTGATCTTGTTATCTGTGATCGAAACTTGATCGATTACCACAGATCCTGTACCATTTGATTCTATGACAACGTCATCGTTTGTCACGTTTGCTTGAATCTTGGCTCCATCGTTCATGAACAGCGTGTTCTGTACCAATGCTGTTGACAAGGCCATGATGCCAGGAACAGATATGGTCGTCGCGTTAAGAGTAATCGCTCCAGACCCGTTGGGCTCGATTGTTATTCCTCCGTTACTGTTCGTGGTGCTTATCGTGTTGCCGTTGATTCTGATGTTGTCCACATCGGCTTGTCCATTGACACTTATGTCTCCAGTTATTGTCTGTCCCACTGTGGTCATAGCATTTTGGACATCAACCACTCCTGTGCCTGACGCCGCAAGTTCTAGGTTGGCGTTGGTGGCGTTTGTGGTTATCTTGTTGTCCTTAATCCTGACATAGTCGATGTCTGATTGTCCGGTGATGGTATGTGTTCCTGTCGTTGTAATATCAGCAGTGGTTAGTGTGCCTGACACCGAAGCGTTGCCTGTGACATTGGTGTTAGACAGCATTTCCACCGTTCCTGTGCCTGAAGCGGTCAACTCGAGGTTAGCGTTCGAGGCGTTGGTTGTGATGGTGTTGTCAGCAAAAGATAAAGAATCGATTGTCACTGTTCCAGTCATTGTGGCCGCGTTGATTGTTGGTGCGGTCAGAGTCTTTCCAGAAAGTGTTTGTGTATCGGTCAGTGTGGCCACTGTAGAATCAATGTTGATCGTAAGTGTTTGGCCTGAACCTGCTGTGTCTATTCCCGTACCACCTGCTATGGTGAAGGTCTGTGAATCGAGATCTACAGACAGTGCTCCACCTGAGTCTCCCTGGAAGTCTAGGTCCTGTGCTGTGACCTGTGAGTCAACGTAGGCCTTGATCGACTGCTGTGTGGCCAAGGCAGTTGCCGAATCTGATCCCATGGCGTCCTCGTCTAGGATTGATGTGACTGTGGCTCCCGATGCTAGTGCTAGTGAAGTGCTTAATGTGGCGGCGCCTGACACATTCAGTGTGCCCGTGGTTTGGATGTTCTCCGCTATGGTGATCTGTGTTGAGTCGTCCGAGCTGATTGTGGTGCCCGCTATCCTAACCGCCGAAGCGACAACCCCGCCCGTGCCTGCTGGTAGGATCCTGATGTCCTCGTTTGATCTCGATGATATGATGTTCCACCCGTTGATGTCCAGGTTGCCGGCCAGGGTGTTCGAGTCACCGTCCGTGCCGTATAATTCTATGAAGTTGTCATTGATCTTGTCAAATGCTGTTCTTAATGGATCACCCGTGCCGTCATTGGCGCTAGATCCTATGTTGATGTTCTGTCTTGCCATGTGTTGTTTTTCCTTCTGTTATGGATATTTATCGTAGATTCTATAAACCTAATGTAATTATTACAGGTCTATCAAGGTCCTCTGGAACTTGAACTCTAGTGTGCCGGCGGACTCGTTTGTACCACGTAGTCTCACATTGCCGTTGTTGACATCCGCGGTGAACGATGCTAATGGAGACGTGTGTGATGTCGTGCTACCAAAAGAAGTCACGTAGGCTTCTATGGTGCTGTCAGCACTGGGACCATGTATCACGTTGGCCTCCACTATCTCGTACCTGCTGTTTGTGGCATCTGAAATGGAGATGTGATACTTTGCGCTCCTATACAACGTTGAATCAAAACTGTCCACTGTGTCGGTTGCGGATGATGTGATAGAAGCGGTGTTGTCATTGATGTCTGAATGGTTCAGTGTGGCACTTGCCGTCGCAAATCCTAGGTTACCACTGCCGTCGGTCTTTAGGAACTGTCCCGTGCTACCGTCCGACGTTGGGAACAGGAGTCCACTCACTGACACGGTGCCCGTGCCGTTGCCTGAAAGTTCCAGATTGGCGTTCGACGTGTTCGTCGAGATGGTGTTGTCCGTTATTGTTACCGCATCGATGGTCATTGAGTTGTTCACAGCGAGCGTGGTGAATGTGGCCGCCGCGGCCGAACTGGCCCCTATGATTGTTCCGTCTATGTTACCACCGTTGATATCTGCATTGTCTATAACAACACTGCCAGTCCCAGAGGCCGAAAGCACCAGGTCTGAGTTTGATTGCGTCGTTGTTATCTCGTTGTCGGTGATGGATATGTTAGAGTCTATCAGTATCTTGGTTGCGGTGACCGATCCCGTGCCGCTGGCTGACAGTACCAAGTCATCGTTGCTCCTGTTGGCGGAGATGTTGTTGCCGCTCACTGTGATGTCACCCGAGAACAACGGAGATGCGTACAGTTCCGTGAACATTGTGTTCACGTTCTGCATGGCACTGCGTAAAGTGTCACCCGTGCCGTCGTTAGCGTTTGATCCTACGTTTAGCGTTATCTGTGCCATAATTAAACTTTTATTACTCTCCTCACGAATTTCACGACCTGCGTGTTAGTGTTATTTACTGTTCCTCGCAACCTAACGTTGCCGCCTGAAACATCTGCAGAAAAATCCAAAGATTCGTACACGGATGACCCGTCACCCGCACCATTGGAAGCACCACCGGTTAGACTTATGTACGCAGTGGAACCATCATGTGTTATGTTTGCTTCCACCAGTTTGTACCTATCTGCTGTGGCGTCTGAGATCTGTACGTGATACTTGGCACTCCTGTAGATAGAACCGTCAAAAGAATCTATGGTCTGTGTTGATGAATCACCGGAAATGGTCGCTGTGCCGTCGGATATCAAGGTCTGATCGAACAGCAATGGAGATGTGAACCATGACAGTTGTCCGCTCCCGTCCGTCTGCAGTACCTGTCCTGCCGTACCATCACTGTTGGGTAGGTTTATTGCGTTTATGCTGACATACCCACTGCCATTGGGACTCAGTTCAAGGTTTGAATTTGATGCGTTGGCCTTGATCGTGTTGTCCACTATGGTCACACCGTCTATCACCAAGGCGGAGTTGTTGTAACTGACCGTCGTGAATGTCCCGGCCGCGGGCGTTGAAGCACCTATGACCGTGCCGTCTATGTTGCCTCCATTTATATCCGCTACGGATGTTTCAATCACTCCCGTTCCGGAGGCAGTAAGAACCAAGTCGGCGTTTGACGTGTTGGTCCTTATCCTGTTGTCCGACATCCTTATGGTGTGATCTATGGTGAGGTCCGAGAATCTCACCACCCCCGTGCCGTTACCTCCCAAAGAAATATCCGAGTTTGATTCTGTGGCACTTATGTTGTTCTGTATGAAAGTGATTTGTGACGAGCCAGAACTGGTGGCGTACAGTTCTGTGAAGTTGTTGTTGATCTTGATGCCGGCTCCCCTGATGGTATCACCCGTGCCATCATCAGCCGTTACTCCGATGTTGATTAATTCCTGGGCCATTTTATATCGCCTGTAGTACTAGTTTCTTCCAGATGGTAGTCACTCCATCATGATCTGCTGTGCAGACATATAGATTTGTACCATCCCATGATATTGATCCTGCTCGGTCTCCGGAACTGCCCAAACCAGTAGCCGTCTTGCTAGTGTTGATCACTATCCTGTCATCATTGACAACTATGTTTCCTGTGCCCGATGCCGAAAGTTTCAAGTCGTCATTCGATCTCGTGGCAGAGATGTTATTGCCACTGAATGTGAAATCACCGATTCTGTTCAGAGAACCATCAAAAGTCACGTTGCCGGAAACCCCAAAAGTGCCCTGTACCGATGAATTGTCGGACAGTATTATCGTGCCTGTGCCGTTGCTCTGCAGTGTCAGGCTGGCGTTGGTGGTTATGGGTGTTATGGTGGTGTTTGAGATCTGAAGTTGATCAACTTCTATGACCCCTGTGCCATTGGCCTGCAGTTTGAGGTCACCGTTCGTTATCGCAGTCGTGATCAGACCTGTGGAACCGTCTCCAACCAACTGGTACACTTCGTCGAAGTTGGAGTTGACCTTGGTCATGGCGGTACGTAAAGTGTCGCCCGTCGCTGGATTTCCTAGTGTTCCCGTGTCTATCGTAAGTTTAGCCATAATCTGTTATGCGTATTTATTAAATACTGGTATGTTCATAGAAACCCTAAAGACGATGAAATTGTACAAGAGGGAGAGCAAACTGGGTACCATGCACACCTACCACAGGAAGAACCTGATCTACGTGTTCCGGTGTGACGCCTGTTCAGACACATTCATGAGGCCCAAGTCAAAGGTGGATCCGGCCCGTGCGTCGAACGACTACAAGCACGTGTGCAACAAGTGTGATTCCAAGAAGTTCGCCCAGAGTGTGGGCGTCAAGATGCGTCGTGTGTATCAGTTGGACGCCAGCAGTACCAGGACTTTATAACTTACGCCATTTGATGTCATCACGGGCTCCCGTGATCCATCTCTGTAGGTCGGCGTATATGCCCGACTTTATATTTGGTTGATCGAAGTACCATCGCAGGAACGGATTGCCCTCGAGGTATTCACGCCTGTTTATGAAGTAGAAATTAGTTTCAGGGAATCTACGGAACGTCTGCCTCAGTTGGTACATCCATTCATATTTCAAATAGGCCTTCATGCTCTCGCGACCTGGGTAGTTTATCGAATCCTTGTAGATGTTGTTCTGTATCCGGCTGGGCGTGTCCATCTCCCACTGCTGGGCACCCATGATGTCGAACGCCAGTATCACTATGTTCCTAATGCCAGACTCCGCCGCCATCAGCACCGCACTGCATCCTGACCCCTTGGCCATAGAGAAGTCGTTAGTCTTGATTCGGCCACCTTTTTTTATATTGCCACCACGCCAGATTCTGTAGATTTTCAATCCTTCGGGTACATCGGTTTCTCTATCACCTTCGCATATGAAATTCCATTTTGAAATGTCCTCTGGTCCATGTATGCTTGGTGACTCTTTGCCATGGTTATGCCAATTGGCCAGTTCTGCGTACATGGGAGGATTGACTGCCACTATGTGATCACACAGTTTGGGATGGTCCCTATAGATGGCGTTGCAACCATATATGATCCCATGACCTTTTAATTTCTCTATTGGAAATATGTTTCTAGATTCACCGTTGCCTATCACGAATGCGGTGTCCATCAGATGCCAAATGACTCTCCACAACCGCATGCGGAAGTTGAATTGGGGTTGCTTATCTCGAACTGTGATCCAAAGGTCTCCTCTACCCAGTCCACCTTGGTTCCGGCCACGTACAGCATGGATGTCTCGTCCACCACGAAACGACCGGTGCCCCAGTCCTCCACGTGATCACCCTCGGCGATGTCTTCCTGTTTGTCCACGAAGGCCCACTCGTACTTGAATCCAGCACAGCCTCCGCCCAACACCATCAGGCTCACCGCCCACTTGTCTGGGTTCCTGGCCAACAGTCGTTCCATCTGTTGTTTGGCGGCGTCTGTTATGGTGAATAGGCTCATGCTAGTAATTATCTTATCTTTGTCCCATGTTCTTGATTCCCACGGCCAACCAGAATCGGGTGGCATCTCGTTTCCGCTGGAAGCTCATGTAGGCATTCTGGTGTTCCCAGTGGTTCTTGGGGTTCTCTATCTCCCCTACGGGCTCAAACCACCAACCCCACTTGCCCTCGCAGTTGACCTGGCACCACTCTATGCAGTCACCCATTATGCCGTTCGAGTTCATGTCTATGTTGAATCGGAACTTCTTCATGTACCCGCAGTCATTAGGCACTTCGTCTAAACCTGGTTTGGCCCTCTTCACTTCCACCTTTCCATAACTTTGTTTCATTATTGCCAGTGTTTTATTACCCATTCGTCCGCGCACTCCATGGGGTTGGGTGATCCGTGGAACACCGCCACCCGGTTGCCTGGTGCCACCTTGCAGGGTTCACGGAAGAACTTGCGTCCATCCTTGGTCAGTAATTTTGTATCTTTCAATCCTATCATCTCCCACTTGTATGACCTTATCCACTCATCAGGGAACCACGTGATGTCCCCAGAGGCCCTCTTTGTTATCCAGTCCTGGTCACCGTGGTTCTGTTGCATTATCTGTGCGGATCGATCTTTGAACTCCATCCATAGGTAGTCCATGGTGCCCGCCTGCCATCTCATGCAACTGGAATTTGATAGTTTCCAGTCCTTGATCCTACACCTGTTGAAATCTCGTATGATGTTGAACTTGCCTGGGTGTGTGAACAGGGGATCTATGTTGTCAAATATAACGACATCCAGGTCGAAAAATAGAATGTTGCCCTTGATCGGCATCTCGGGTGCGAACATCCACAGTTTGCTCCACCATGACTTGATCCAAGGATCCTTGGGCAGTCTGACCACGTTGATGTCTGTGTCTAATCCCGTGGGATCATCCGTGAGGCAGTGGAACTGGTATGGCACAGTGATGTGCCTCTTGACCATGCTGTTGAGAACATTGGCGTACTTGGAGATGTATTTGTTGCCCCACTTAACGCATACCACGTGATTCATATCCACTCCTTAGACCTTCCATCTGTATCTGTTTCCAATCTTCACTGTCGAGTGTGTATGGGTAGTCACATTTCACGACATCGTCTGAAACTGTTTTGATACTTTTAATATTTAAATTTTTACTCATTGTTTTGTGTATTTCTATGATATTTTCGTGACCAAATGTTTCTATCAAATCTATCTGTCCTAATTTTATGTATCCTAAACTTAATTTAGGATTCTCCCAATCATACTCGTTTCGTTTGAGCCAACTTCTAAAAGGATCCATTTCCTCTTTCTTGAATTCGTTTTGCTGTTCGGTTACCGACTTCCCCCATTCCACGTCAAACTCCCCGGAGTAGTATTTTTGATGATTTATTTGTGAACACAAAGTATCGGTCATTGTGGGTGCGTTTTCATCTCTGAAAACTTCATATAACGTTTTACCCACTTGTGACCAGTGTAGGTACACTCCCCCTAGTTCTCGGTCGTACCTGTTCTTCTTGAACAATTCATAGTCCTCATCATGAAGTTCGTACCTTGGTGCGTTCAAGAATGTTGTAATCTGTGACGGACGCATCCATTCCGGTTCAAATGCCTTTTTACGATCCGAGCCCACCCACGCCTCTATCTCATGACATATATTGTTTAGTTGTCTTATTGCATATTTTGTTTCGTGATCGGCCTGCTTGTAGAAAACAGATAAATTCCATGAAGTTCCTTGTAGATCTTCAAAATATCTGTGTAATAGATTACACGATTCGTGTTTGAGTCTTTTTCCAGGGGTGGCCATTTCGTCACCGTTAACAGACTTACCTATCGGCAGTGAGCTACTATATTGGAAATCATCTGCGACGAACGGATGTATTTTTTCATATCCTGGACGAAAATTGAACGAATTTATCTGATCTATGCTCTTGTTCAATTCTTTCACAAGATAGTTTAGATTTCTTTTTGAATCCGCAAAGCCCAGGAAACAAAAATTTTTTTCTAGAATTTTTTCCTGTCGCAGGTTATCGTTCAGCGCTGATAACCACCTCCGGCCCAGCGGTGTGTCGTAGACATCGATGGTGTAGGACAAGTTGTCCAGTCCCACTTCCACCCGGTCTTCGAGAAATTTATTTCCTGCTGTAGATGGCACTGTTGGCTCCGTGTTCCATACACTCCACGCTCTCCACGAAACACCTGCCGTCGGTCTTGTCCTTCACTAATTGGTCAGCGAAATGGAAGGCGTGCTCCGCGAACTTCTCCGCTCCCACACCGTCGAACATCCTGATCTCGGCCAGGTCCAGTTGCTCCAGTTCTTTCAACTTCTCCAGGTGTGGATCCTTGTTGTCCAGCGCCAGTTTGTGGTCGAACTTGTCCTCCAGCCATGCCTTCAAGGGTTTCAGTCCCCCGAAGTCCACAGCCCAGTTCTTGTCGTCCAGCTCGTTGCATCCAAAAGTGAATCTGAACGCCAGTGAATAGCCGTGTAACAGGTGGCAGTGTGAGTGGTCCGCGTTGGGCTGTCTGAAAACGCAGGCCAGTCCTATGTTGTGTCCGTATGTCTTTGTTGAGTAGTAAGTCATCTTTTCTCCTTGTTTCGATGACTTGCAGAGTGTTTATAGAGGGATGAAAGTCTTTGAGTCCTCTCGATCATCAGTTCAAACGTTTGTTCATCTTCTGATCAATCTCCAACTGCATGGCCGATTCCCTTATCCGGTCGGTCAGTTCGTTGGGTATATTTAATTCACCATCTATGATGCTCTTGAGGAAATGCACCAACACCGAGAACTCCGGCCTGTTGGCCACGGTCTCCGGGTCTATACCATGCGTCTCCATGGCGTTGAGCAGTGCCTCTGACGTGTCCACCAGTGCGCTCATTCCCTTGCTGTGTTTCTCGAAGTGCTTCATCAGGTTATGATCTTGGGTTTGGGAGGTGTCTGTATGGTCGAGAATATCCTCTTGTACTCGCCCTCGATCTTGTCGTTGATGTACGCGATCGCGATCACCTGCGCCTTGGCTATCTTGATGATCTCTTCCTGTTTGGCAGTGGAGAAAAACGTACCGAACGCCAGGCCCTGAGGTCCCTGCATCAGCACGAGTGCCTTCTCTATGCTCACGCTGGAGTCGTCGTTGCCTTTGTAATTCGCTATGACCTCTTCCCCTGAAGCCAGTTTTAGAGTTATGAGATCTCCATCTTTGTATTTTTCAAACATATCACTATTATAGAACTATCCCGTGATCTTGTCAATGTATTTCCGCAACTCTTTGTCCTGCACGTTGGCGGGGATATGGTTGTGGAAGAATATCTGGTAACTGTCAGATCCGTACTTGCCGATGCCGTGCAGATCACTGGCCTCCTGTTTGTCCCATGTGAGGTACTGTTCTGTCATCCGTCTTATCCTCTTGGATCTCACCTCCCACATGCCCAGTGGCTTCAGCATCTGCTGTTGTGTCTTCAACCTGCCACGCAGGTATGCCCGTGGATTGGGATATCGCTCGAACAGTCGTGGTAGTATTATTTTGACGTGCTTACGGTAAGTGAGGTTCAGGCACATCACGGCCACCATGTGTTTCCACTCCCGGTGTGGTCCGCGTATCTGCTGTTGCACCATCAGGTGCTCCACCATTGGTTTGATCATGTCTATATTATATTTGGTATTATTTCTTTGTCAACTGCTTGTTGATGAATCGGGCCATGCCGTCGTAGGTCTCCTGGAACACGTTTGGGTGCTGTTTCCATTCAGTGGGCATCTCCCAACGGTCATGATTCACCACTATCCATCTCACATCAGGGTCTGAGTAGCCCATCAGTTTGTGAAACTGGTAAATCCAGTAACTGGGATCAACCGGTCTCTTGATGTATGTGTATCCCTCCGAACCAGTGTACATGTTGTTGATCTTGTCCTTCTCCAAAGGGTGTAGGTCAAAACCCAACATGAATATGGCCTTGGGTTTGAACGTCAATGCCAGGTTGCCCGCGTGTGGTCCTGTGCCCCAGTGGAACGGATCATCCTGTCGCTTGTCTCCCGAGTAGGGCAGTGCTGGTAATCTTTTCACGTTTGGCCACACGGCGAAATCACCCGCCCATCTGTCCCTGGTGAATATGTTGGTTCCCTTGCCTACAGCGTTGGCGGCCTGTTGGCACATATGGCGATCAGCACACACCAGGTATTCCGTGACGAAATCCCTGAATATGGCGTTGCAACCTATCACCGTTGAGAACGATTTGAGTGGACTGATATCAAATCCCCTCCTGCTCTCACCGTTGCCTATTATGCTCACATACTTGGTCATAACGCTATTTAATCACCCCTTTAGACGCACACAGAAGCACGTACACTGCTGGTAAAATTCAAATTGGAGTAGTTGTACATATCACTCATTTTCGTTGATTAAATGCCATATGGTACGATATTGATCCCATGCTTTCTTCAGTGTTGGGTGTTTCCTACGGAGTGCTATGGCCTCTGTCCCCACCATATCCAACTCCTCGAAGGCCTGCTCCTTGTCCCGTGCCCGTTGCGACTGTTCCACCAGTTTCCTGTCACCATTTGGTAATTGTTCATACACTGTCTCACCTCCGTCTGGTGACACGTATATGGGCATTGGTATTCTCTTCCTGCTGATTTTCTTTTTTCTTTTAATTTTTTTCATGATAGGAAAAATGATTGGATGTGATTGAATTTTTTTATTTTTTCTAGCAATTCTTTATTGCCTAAACCAGTTTCTAAACGCCCGATTTCTATCCTGCCAGTGGTCAATCTAGGGTCATCGATTGTGTAGCCTTTGGATTCGATGTAGGTTTGATTCATTGTTATGTACTGCTCGTGTAGTTTCTCTTTTCTCTGGACATCTGCTTTGCCGTCCTGTGTAAAATATATTACGACATCAGCACTATAATGAATGTTTGGTACAATGTCATGATGATGATCGTCATTGTCCTCCGCTAAACTTTCTATGTTTTTACCAACATCTGAGTAGAGGTGATAAATGGAACCAAAATTACGACTGTTGGTGAAAAGGGCATAATCCTCATCTGTGAATTTTTTGTATTTCGGGAGATCAAACCACACCACTCTGATCTTTGGTGATCCTTTTTTACTTTCGCAGGCATGCACAAATTGATTTATCTCGCTGAGATTCCTTCTAAATGAGTCTGGTTTTCCTTTGAATAGAGGATTCAGTTTCCATTCGTCCAGTTTACCATGGTGTTTCTCAAAAACCGCGTGTATCTTGTTCAGGGTGTCTTGGTCTTCGATGTCACGAATCTCCAAGCCAAATAGATGTTGGACGTCATCCACTTCCTTGATCAATCTGTTAAGATTTTCTATCACAAATTCCTCATTTAAGTTGTCATTCAGATTGTACATGGCCCATGGTTCTGATATGGGATATTGTTTCTGCTGTGCCTCGAGAACACAGTCGATCCATTTTGGAACAAAACTGTTTTCCATCAGTTTAAACTTTAGATCAAAATATTTGGTGTGGTCGTTACTATCTGATAGTCTTAAAATTGCATATTCCATCAGTGTTGTTTTCCCTTTTCATATGTGTCTTCCTCTGTGTAGTACTCGTAGTGATCTGCTCCTGGGTGTGCGTGTCTGATCCCACCTATCTTTTTGGCATCACCCTTGTGCCTGGGTATGAAGTGTATGTGTGGCCACATGATGGTCTGGCCGGCACAGCGTCCGATGTTCATGCCTATGTTGAATCCCGCTATCTTGCCTTTTTTGATTTGTCTATTTCCATAATCATATGCCAACCCGTATGACCTACCTAGGAAGTGAGAATTGTTTTCCTTTGGTATGAATAATCTGTGTCCCTCCACGCAGGGATATCTATCATTGAAAACAAAAGTGAAATCTGTTTCTATGACTGGTGTGTCGTTGCTGAACCACACACTCTCGTCGACTGTGTCAACTTTCTCAAATGGCTTCTTGTAGATAGGTTTTTGCGATGGCATTGGTTTCTATTATTCCTATCCTTATATTACTGGAATTTGGCCTGTGTCGCAACCTGATTTCCTGCCAATATTTGGTCTTGGACACACTGGGATTGTGATCATGCACGTCCAGTAGGTTTACCAGGGCCTTCCTGACCTTCTCGGCACCACCATGTTTCCGACAGGTGTCCGATCTGCCCACGTGTACTATCTTGTTTCCAATTTTGATTTTATACACACAGGGTAATCTTATCCATTTGGTTTTTGGATTTTTGTTGTGTCTGATCTTGTATTTCTCTATGGTGTATAAGTCTTCTATGGTGTACCACTTCATGTGATCAGTCCAACGAAATAGGCACCCATGATCCATCCCATGACGCCAAACACGAAGTCATCCCAACTCCAGTGTCCTTTGGTCCATAGATCCAGTGACTCCTTTATGACTGTGGCAACTAGTCCTAGGTATATGAATGGTTGCCAGAACACTGCGAACAGCGTCAGGAACATGGCCCATAAGAAATGAAGTTGCAAGTCAAACCTCAAGTATAAAGTAATAGTTTCTGCGATTTGTCTATATAGTTTTTTACTATCTAACATTTTTAATTCCTAATTGTCTGTACACCTTTTGAACTTTCCGTGCTTGGAAGTAGCAGTCTTCAAGTGCGTTGTGTAAGCCAACTCTCTGCTCGGTCTCCCTCGGCACCAACGAGAACAGTGTCCTCGAATCCCTGATCTGCCAGTACTGCCATGGTTGTGGATGTCCCAGTTGTGTGTATAGATTCTGTAGTATGGCGTAGTCGAACAGTGGTCCCTGGCACCAAAACACGTCCACACCCACCGACCACTTGTTGATTGTCTTCACCATCTCGTCCAATGATATCCTGTCCTGGTCTCCCAACGCCTCTTCCATGATTTCTGTATCCTGTCGGCCCCACCAGTCCAAGGTGTCCTGCATGACGTCACGGCCCATCGCCGTCTGTGAGTCCACGTCCACCCTGAAGTACATGCCCTGTGCGGGCTCCGCCGTGGTGTAGGGATCAAACTTGACACCGCCCACGGTCAACACGACCGCGTTGGGGTTTGTGCTTAAGGTCTCCAGATCTATCATGGCGTGTATCATGCCACAAGTATACTACGATATATTGGTAATGTCAATCAGGCGTCTTTGTTGGGTTCTATGCCGGTCTGCTTCAACCACCAGTCCCAGTACTCCTCGAACTCGTCGGTGTTGAGGCAGTGTATCTCGCCCTCGCTGTCGGGGTAGGTGCTCATCATGTAGGCCTTGGCCTTCATGGCCTCTGACTCGCAGATGGCCTTGGTGTCGTACAGTCGCTCCTCGTATATGGATTGACAGTGCCCACTGATGCATATGAGGATGACCATAATGAATTTCATGTAAACTATTTAAGTGGGCGATCAGACCATAATACTAGCGGTTCATAAATACGAGTACATTATGGATTTCGTGACTCTGATAGCAGAAGTGGGTTTCCCAATAGCGGGCGCCATAGCCGCGGGTGCTTTCGTGTTCATAACACTCAAGTTCATCCTGGCTTCAGTGACCGGATCAGTGAACAGTTTGAAGGCCATAATAGGTGCCCTGGACAACAGGGTGCAGACCATGAACAATGACCTGGTCAAGATAGATGCTCTTTTGAGTTACGTTTTGAAGATCAGACCAAACGCGGACAGGATAGCCGCAAATGAAGGTAAGGAGGATTCGAGACGTGACTAGTGATCTGGTATCAATCATAAAAGATTTTGGATTTCCAATAGTGGCCGCCATGGGCTTGGGCTATTTCGTCTATTACATATGGGGTTGGGTGACCACGGAGATCAAACCCGTGTTGGGCGACGCTTCAAGCACACTGATAAAACTGGTTGATCGTATCCGCATGCTGGACAACGACATGATCAGATTGAACACCAAACTCAGCATGGTGCTGGAGTACAAGGAAGAGATCGTCCGGTCCGGACGTTCAGATGAGCTGGACGAGATACTGGCCAAGTACAAATCCAAATCCGAGAGCTTCGACTCCACGGGTGACAGCAAGAAATAACAATGCTGATCAGTGAAATCATAGAGAGCAGGTTCGACCCCTACACCAACAGGGCCATATTCTTCGCCGGCGGTGCTGGCTCGGGCAAGACGTTCATCGCCAGGAAGTTGGCCTCGGTTTTCTATGGTCTCAAACAGGTCAACCCTGACGCGGCGCTGAAGATGTTGATGAGGAAGGGCGGACTGGACTTCACGATGCCGGACCGGGAGAAGCCCACGAGGGAGCCACTGAGACAGCGATCAAAACAGATAGTGGGCAAACAGCAACAGCACTACCAGGGGGAGAGACTGGGCATGATCATAGACACCACGGGCAGGTCTTTCGTGCGAATACGGGATATAAAACAGGAACTCGAGGACGAGGGCTACAGGACCATGATGGTGTTCGTGAACGCTGACCTGGCCACACAGCTCAAGAGGAACAGGATGAGACCAAGGCAGGTGCCCGAGGAAGTGATACGCAAGAACTACGACCTGATCAGGCAGAACCTTGGCAGGTACGGCAGGCTGTTCGGAGACGATCTGTTGATCATAGAAAACAGTGAATCAGATCAGGCCAACCTGGATTCCAATCTGGCGGATTTGGAAAAACGGATAAGAACATTCCTAAAATAGTCAATTCAATTTTGTAAATTTTGTAAATTTAAATTTACAAAAAATCAACACCGTTTACAACGCACGACCATGATTTCATGGTTTTGCCGGGATCCTTTACTATAAGTAAATTTACAAGCAATAATTTACAAAAGGAAACAAAAAATGTACGAAGACAAGAAGAAGACCAAGAAGGTTTACGTTGAGAGCAAGTGTGTTTCTAGAGACGACTGTTGTTGGGATGAAACACCTGAGCAAGAGATCGTGGTTGTAAATGATCAAGAACAGGAATGGCCTGCCCACTGGCAGAAACAGTTGTAATCCTTACTTGGTAGTGGCCCTGTAGGTGCCGTCCCAATCATTGGGTTTGCCCGCCTCGATGCGAGACCGCATGTTGGCGTAGTAATCAGACATGTCCTCGTGGAACTCCTTGGCGGTGTCCAAACGTTTCAAGGCCTCCTCCCAATCACCTGAGTAGTATGATTCCAGGAACTGCCTGTGGTGTTCCGATTCTCGGGCAACGGTGTATATCTTGACCCCTATGGTCTTGCCCTTGACCGCTATACAGTCTAATTCGAACACGTCGATGTTTCTCCTCACCTGTTCCGCGGTCTCCTCGCCCAGCACTATCTGAACACCATAGTTCTTGCTTTGTCCTTCCAGCCTCGCGGCCAGGTTCACACCATCACCCAGGCAGGTGTAGTCGAATCGTTGGTCCGATCCCATGTTGCCCACCACCACCTCCGCGGTGTTTATGCCCATGCCCATTCCGAAAGCGGGTATGCCTTCCTGCTGTATCTCTTCATTGAAACTTTTTAAACTGTCCAACATCTTGACTGCTGTTCTAACGGCGTTCTCAGCGTGCCTGGTGTCTTTCAAGGGTGCGTTCCAGAAGGCCATCTGTGCGTCTCCGATGTACTTGTCTATGGTGCCCTTGTTCTCCAGTATCTCTGCGGTCATGGCGGTCATGTACCTGTTCATTATCCGTGTCAATCCCTGTACGTCTTTTCCATAGTGTTCTGATATGGCGGTGAATCCCCTCACGTCAGTGAACATTATGCTGAGTTCCCTTGAGTCACCACCCAGTTTCAACAGGTCGGGATTCTTCTGTAGTTCAGCCACCATGTCTGGTGACAGGTACGTGCCGAACTGTTTCTTGATCTGTTGTTTGAGGCTGAACTCCTTGACGAAACGATTGAACACCGCGTGGAAGCCCGTGATGGTGGTGACCAGTATGACCCAACTGGCGTCCCACAGTTGTAAATGTTTTGTGAAGTAGAAGTAGGCACCATAGGCCGTACCTGACCACACAGTCAACAATACAGCACCAACCAGCCAGTAGGGTGCGAATCCCGCCAATAAAATTATTATGATTGCCAATACACCCGCCGCAACGTATTCGAGGAACGTGGCCGTGTCCAGTCTCACTATGTTCTCACCGTTCAGCACGGTCTGTAGGCTCACAGCCATGGCGGTGTGGCTGTACTGCTCTCCACGGGGTGTTGCTATGATAGTGCTGATGCCTTCCGCTGTGTTTCCTATTATCACAGTCTTGCCCGCCACTGACGTGAAGTCGTCCGTGATGCTGATCGTTGGGAATTCCTTGTTCCATCTCAACCATATCCTGGCGTACTGATCCGTCTTGACTGTCTTGAATTTTGGCACCCTCAGTGCTATCACACCACCTTCACTGGCTTTTACTTGATAACTTGGATCTCCAACTGCTACCCTTATCACTTCCAATGCCACACTGGGATAGACTTCTTCGCCCACCCTCATCAGTAACGGCAGTCTCCTCACCACACCATCTATTTCAGGCGTTGTGTTTACGACTCCAACACCGTCCACGTTGTCTCCAAGTAGGGGTATTGGTCCCAGCATTCCTGGCCATTCAAACAACCAAGGTAGTGGATCACCTATCTTGGCCACACCTCGTGGCACCGCGTTCCTGTTGGTCTGTGTTGTGCCCGCCTGTGCGATCACGATCCCATTTTGCACCAATGCCTGTGCCAGGTCCATGTCTCCGCCCAGCCTGTCCTCTTCCGAGAACAGTATGGGAAGAACGATTATGCCAGCACCCGCTTCACGCAGTCGCCATATCACGTCAGCCAACACTGTGCGCTTCCAGGGCCACTGTCCATTCTGTTCCATGCTCTTCTCGTCTATCTCCACGATGATGACATCCTCGCTCACAGTGGTGGTGTCGTACTGCTGTATGAGGTCGAAACTTTTTAATCTGGCTGTCTCTTTCACGAATGGATCCTTCAGTCCCCACCACATCAGCACAGCCAGTGTGATGAACGCCAGGGTCCAGTGTGTTAAAATCTTTTTAATCATACGGGTTTGCTACCGTCCAGCATCAGGTGTAGGTTGAACTGGTACCACATCTGCTGTCGATCCTTCCACAGGTAGATGTTGGATATGGACAGCACCACGATGCTGAGTAGGATCAGTATCAGGTATATGCGTTTCATCTCTTGAACCTGTCGTATAGGTATGCTATCAGCATGGCGCAGGCGCCTGTGATCAAGGGTTCCACCAAGTCATGGCCGATCGCGGAAGGGTGCGTGATCCAATCCGCTATGGTCACGAACACTCCGGTGAGGTACACGGGCATCAGTCGGTTGTCACTCCTGAAGAAACTCCAGATCATGAACGCCAGTCCGGTCAGCACACCCACCCGGCCCGCTATGATCACGTGCTTCAGTGACAGCGCCGTCAGGTCGCCCTGTACCATCACCAGCCCGCATGCGGTGAATGATTCCATCAGTTTCCTGGTGAAAAGTTTTATCCTATTCCTTGACATAACATCCTGCCACCACCGAGCAGTACTGTTCCGTGCTGGTGGGTGATATCAGGTCCTTCTCTGTGGATTCGGTCTCCAGGGCCACTTTGGTCCCTTCTGGTTCCTCTTGTGCCTGTTCCACGTATATGTCGTTGGCGTTGGCCACCGCACAGAACAACAATGATATCAATAATGCTCGGACCATAATAGCAGTATTTAAATTATGTGCGTAGTTTTATTATGTGCGTGTATTTTAGTTCTGCGTTATCGTGGTGGTGCCACAGCCGTTGGCGTTGACTGATGTCATACACCATATAATGAATAAATGTCCTAATCATAATATGAGTATTATTAAAATATTATTAAGTGATTAAATATTAGTATATTACTTCACATAAGGGAATTTAGATGGCAACAGAACAAA
>Ga0222718_10000943_pt1 | contig 29491 bp, 29 predicted proteins | sample C33_27DmetaG_FD_165045 | JGI IMG/M metagenome (GOLD analysis project Ga0222718, IMG submission 165045) | Estuarine water microbial communities from San Francisco Bay, California, United States - C33_27D | ecosystem: Environmental > Aquatic > Marine > Unclassified | place: USA: California...
GGCTCCGACGGTCGCGTGCGCCTCACGGAACGGTCGACCCGAACGCACCAAGAACTCAGCGAGATCGGTCGCCGCGAGCACGTCGGCCCCCGATGCCCTCTCCATCGCCTCGGGAATGAAGCGGGCGGTCGCAACCATGCCCCCCACCGCAGCGAGCGCCAGCGCCACCTGATCGACGGCGTCGAAGAGGGGCTCCTTGTCCTCCTGAAGGTCACGGTTGTAGGCGAGCGGAAGACCTTTGAGCGTCGCCAGAAGGCCCGTCAGGTGTCCGATGAGACGCCCTGACTTACCTCGCGCGAGTTCGGCAATATCGGCGTTCTTCTTCTGCGGGAGCATCGACGAGCCCGTCGCGTAGGCGTCGTCGAGCACGGCGAACCCGAACTCCTCCGAGGTCCACAGCACCCACTCCTCGCCGATACGCGAGAGGTGCACGCCGAGGAGGGCGAGATCGAACAGCGCCTCGGCCACGAAGTCACGGTCGCCGACCGCATCGAGTGAGTTTTCGAACACCGCAGAGAAACCGAGTTCCCGGGCGGTGAACTCGGGGTCGATCGGCAGGGAGGTGCCGGCGAGGGCGCCCGCGCCGAGCGGCGAGACGTCCGCCCGCTCGATGCTTGAGAGCAGTCGGTCGACATCGCGCGAGAGCGCCCAGGCGTGCGCCATGAGGTGGTGGGCGAGCGACACCGATTGAGCCCGCTGCAGGTGCGTGTAGCCGGGCAGGGTGACGTCGAAGGACTCCTCCGCGCGCGACGCCAGCACCCCCTGGAGGGCGAGAACACCATCGACTACGTCGAGGAGCGCCTCCCGGGTCCATAGCCGCAGATCGGTGGCCACCTGATCGTTCCGGCTGCGGGCAGTGTGGAGCCGCGCGCCCGCCTCTCCGGCGAGCTCAGTCACCCGACGTTCGACCGCCGTGTGGATGTCCTCGTCAGAGGGAAGGAACGCAAGCGTGCCATCGCGCAGTTCCTTCCCGACCTGCTCGAGCGCCGCCGTCACGACCTCGCCGTCAGCAGCGGTCATCAGTCCCGCGCGAACGAGACCGGCGACATGGGCCCTCGAGCCCCGCACGTCTTGGGGGCCGAGGCGACGGTCGAACGGGAGGCTCACCGTATAGGCCATTAACGCCTCGGCGGGGCCTCCCTCGAACCGGCCGTGCCACAGCGTCGATCCGGTGCTCATCGCGAGGATCCGTCCTCGATGCCAGCCAGTTCGCGCAATGCCCCAGCGAGCCGCTGGCCCCCGATTTCCTCTGATGCCACGCAGAGCATCGTGTCATCCCCGGCCACCGTTCCAATGAGACCCTCAACACCGCTCCGGTCAAGAGCGGACGCCACTACGTGGGCACAACCCGGAGGCGTGCGCACGACAACGATCGACCCGGAGTGGGTGACGTCGGCCACCCACTCGCCCATCACCCTTCTCAGTTGGTCGAGGGGCGCGACGCGATCCGGGGCGAACACCGGCAGGGCGTAGACCGACTGACCCGCCGATGAACGGATCTTGATCGCGCCGATGTCATCGAGGTCCCTCGAGACGGTGGCCTGAGTCGCAGAGATCCCCTCCGCCGAGAGCAGCTCGACGAGTTGGGATTGGCTCGCGACCTCCGACGCCTCGATGAGCCGGGTGACCGCTTGCTGCCGGCGCGCCTTCGCGCTCATCGATCCGCCGCCATCAGCGCGAGCAGACCTCGGGCGGCGTGCATCCGATCATGGGCCTGGGTGATGACCCTGCTCCTCGGCCCGTCGAACACCTCGGCGGTGACCTCGAGACCGCGATAGGCGGGCATGCAGTGCATGAAAATCGCGTCATCAGCCGCGAGATCCATCAGTGACGCGTCGACGGTGTAGTCGGCGAAGGCCGCGCGTCGCACGGCCGCATCATCCTCCTGACCCATCGACACCCAGGTGTCGGTATGCACGGCATGCGCGCCGGTCACCGCGGTTCCGGGCTCATCGGTCTGCGAGATGGATGCCTCGCCGAGAGCCGCGAGACGCTCGAGTTCCGCCTCGGTCGCCTGGTAGCCGGAGGGGCACGCGAGGCGAACCTCCATTCCGAGAAGGAGTGACGCCTCAGCAAGGGACCGAGCGACGTTGTTGTAGTCACCCACCCACGCGACGGCGCGACCGGACAGCTCACCGAACTCGCGGCGCATCGTGAGAGCGTCGGCGAGCGCTTGCATCGGATGGGAGCGGTCGGAGAGCAGGTTGATCACCGTGGTCACCCCGGCGTCGCGCATGCGAACGAGGTGGCCGTGGTCGAACACCCTCGCCGCGACGATCCGGTGGTAGCCGGCGAGCACCCTGATCACGTCCTCCACGGGCTCCCGGGAGTCGAGTCCTACCTCCTCGCCACGGGTGTACACCGGGTGACCACCAAGTTGCACCACGGCCATCTCCATCGAGTGACGGGTTCGATTCGACGGTTTCTCGAATACGAGCGCGACACCTTCACCCTCGAGGGGACGTCCGAGCGCGGCGACCGGCGACTGCGCCAGGTCGAGCACCTGGCGGAGACCGTCGGCGCCGAGGTCGGTGATATCGAGCATCGCCGCTAACTCACTCATCCGACGTCCCCTCCGAGACGAGTCGAGAGACGACACCCGACAGGATCTCCGCGGCCTCGTCGATCTCGGCCTCGCTCACGGTGAGCGGCGGGGCGAGACGGATGGTGGAGGCGTTCACCGCGTTCACGATCAGGCCCGACTCGAGGCAGCCCGCGGCGACATCGGCGGCCACCACACCCGAGGCGAGTTCGACGCCGAGGAGCAGACCGGACCCTCGGACACCGTCGATGCCCGGGCGATCCGCAAGTGCCTGTCGGATGCGCTCGCCTCCGGCAACCGCGAGGGCCGGTGCGTCGAGGCGGGTCATCTCCTCGATAACGGCCAGTACCGCTGAGGTGGCGAGGGCTGTGCCGCTAAACGTGCTGCCGTGATCGCCGGGCGAGAACGAGCGCGCGATCGAGTTAGGCGCCCAACAGGCACCGACCGGCATGCCGTTCCCCATGCCCTTGGCCATCGTCACCACATCGGGCGAGACACCGGCGTGCTCGAAGCCGAACCACCGCCCGGTCCTCGCGAAACCAGTCTGGACCTCATCAACGATCATGAGGGCGCCAGTCGCGTCGCAGAGCGCCCGAATCCCCTCCAGATAGCCAACGGGTGCCGGCTGTACCCCGCCCTCTCCCTGGATGGACTCGATGAGTACCGCCGCCACTGACGCATCGACAGCTGCCGTCATCGCGTCCAGATCACCCCAGGCGACGTGCCGGAATCCCTCGGGCATGGGCTGGAATGGCTCGTGCTTCGATGGTTGTCCGGTCGCAGCGAGCGTGGCGAGTGTCCGACCGTGGAACGAACCGAGAGCGCTCACCACCGTGTGACGTCCCCGGCCACCGTGGCGCCGAGCAAGTTTGATTGCGCACTCATTCGCCTCAGCACCGGAGTTGGTGAAGAAGATTTGGCCGTGCTGGCCGGTCGCTTCAGCGAGCAGGGCATCGATCTGTTGTGCCGCTGACGTGGCGACCGGATTGGCGAAGAAGTTCGAAACGTGCACGAGGGTGCGTGCCTGATCGGAGATCGCCTGGGCGACCCGCTCATTGGCGTGGCCGAGTGACACCACTGCGATACCGGAGAGGAAGTCGAGCAGTCGACGTCCTTCGCTGTCCCAGACCTCGGTGCCCGAGCCGCGGACGATCATGCGCGCCGGCGGGCCGAAAACCGGCATAAAGGGACAGTGCTCCCCTCCCCCGACGTCGAATGCGTGTGCGCTCATCGTGCCTCCATGGGTTCGTCGCCGATCTCCTCGACCATCGTGCCGATCCCCTCGAGGGTGAGCAGCTCGAGCAGCAGCACATGCTCGATGCGACCGTCGAGGATGTGGGCGCGCCGAACTCCGCGGCGCACCGCATCGACGCAGCTCGCCACTTTGGGAATCATCCCCCCGGCGATCGTGCCGTCGGCGATCAGCCCGTCGAGTTCGTCAGGGGTGGTTTGACGGATCAGACTTCCGGCATCGTCGACATCGCGTCGGAGGCCCTCGACATCGGTGAGGTAGACGAGCTTCTCCGCCCCGAGCGCGACTGCCACCTCTCCGGCGACAGTGTCGGCGTTGATGTTGTACGCCTGCCCATTCTCGTCGGTGCCGACCGTGGCGACGACGGGGATGAACTCGTCCTCGAGGAGCCGATCGAGGACGGCGGGATTGACGCGCACCACGTCTCCGACGTAGCCGAGGTCGGGATCGCGGGCAACCGCCCGGATCAGACCTCCATCCTCTCCGCTGACACCGACGGCGAAGTCCCCGTGGACGTTGATCGCCGAGACGATCTGCGGGTTCACCTGACCGATGAGGACCATCCTCGCGATGTCGACCGTCTCGGCGTCAGTGACCCGAAGCCCATTGCGGAACTCGGATTCCTTGCCGAGCTTCGTCATGAGGTCGCTGATCTGGGGCCCTCCACCGTGCACCACCACGGGTCGCATGCCGACGAGGCGCATGAGCACGATGTCACGGGCGAAGACGTCGAGAGCGTCGTGGCCTGAAGTGCCCGCGAGGGCGTTGCCGCCGTACTTGACGACCACGACCTTTCCGGCGAACCGCCTGATGAAGGGCAGGGCCTCGACGAGCGTCGCTGCCCGAGCTGCGGCATCTCCGATCATGGCGCGACTCCGATCCTGCTCAGGCCCGCGCTCTCGGTGAGACCGAGGGCAACATTTGCCGCCTGAACCGCCCCACCCGAGGCTCCCTTGGCGAGGTTGTCGATGGCGCTGATCACGATCACGTGGCCGGTGCGCTGGTCGAGCCGCGCCGAGATGTGCACAGCGTTGCTCCCCGTCGTGGACCCGGTGGCGGGGATCGCCCGATCCACCCGGACGAACGGCTCGTCTCGGTAGGCCTCGCGGAGAGCTTCAAGCACGGCGTCCTCACTGAGGTCGCCGGTCGCCGGCTCGGCGTAGCAGGTAGCAAGGATCCCCCGCTTCATGGGCACGAGATGGGGGGTGAAGAGCAACTCGGCGCCGATCTCCTGCTCCATCTCGGGTGTGTGGCGATGGTTGACGAGCCCGTAGGCGGTCATGCTCTCGTCGATGGTGGTGAACGAGTAGGCGTGCTCGCTGCGCCGACCGGCTCCGGTCACGCCACTGGCGGCGTCGACGATGATCCCCCGATCACGAATGAGCCCGGCGACGACCAGCGGTCGGAGGGCGAGAACTGCTGCGGTCACGTAGCAGCCCGGGGTAGCGATGAGGCGGGCGCCCGCGAGCTCGGCTCGATGCACCTCAGGAAGCCCGTAGACAGCGCGCTCGACCAGTTCGGGGTGAGTGTGCTCGAACCCGTAGTAGGTCGGATACGCCGAGGCGTCCCGGAGTCGGAAGGCGGCGGAGAGATCGACGACACACCCCGCTCGATCGATCAGTTGCGGAACGAGTTCGAGCGAGGCTTCATGGGGAAGGCACAGGAACACGAGATCCATCTCGGCGAGGGACTCGACATCGACGGCTGAGAAGACCGCCTCGTGATGGGCAACACCGAGCGCGGGGTGGATTTCCGAGACGGAGACGCCGACCGAGGCGTCGGCCGTGGCCGCTTCGAGGGAGAGCTCGGGGTGAGCATCGATGATCCGGAGGAGCTCGGCGCCGGTGAAGCCCGAGGCGCCGACGACCGCTGTGCGCAACATTCGCATGATCATACGCATCAACGCATACTCATCCAACATGCGATCCACCTGCGCGCCGAGCAGACTGGCGTCATGGCTCCGGTTTCGACGGCGGGACGGTTGTTGGTGGCCACCCCACCTCTCGTTGACCCGAACTTCGACCGAGCGGTCGTCTACGTGGTCGATCACGACCACGCGGGTGCGGTCGGCGTCATCTTGAACCGCCCCGATGATGCGACGCTCCCGGAGGCGCTGGATCGTTGGACTCAACTACTCGCAGAGCCCACCGTCCTCTTCCGAGGTGGCCCAGTCGCTCCCGAGGCCCTGCTGGCGCTCGGACTCGCCCGAGACGGAACCGACCAGGAGCAGCTCATCGTCGGACGGGTGCGCTCGGTCGACCTGTCCTCCGACCCCACTCTCCTCACCGCCGAGCTCCGAGGCCTTCGGGTCTTCTCCGGCTACTCGGGCTGGGGCCCAGGTCAACTCGACGGCGAGATCGCCTCGGGCGCCTGGATCGTCGCCGACGCGAACGACAACGACCTCGTCGACCCGACTCCCGACACGCTCTGGCGGCGGGTTCTCGCCCGGCAGACCGGCCGTCTCGCCTGGCTCGCGAGCGTGCCCGACGACCTCAGCGCGAACTGATCACGAGGTGCGAAGGCTCGCGCCGACCCGTTCCGCACCGGCAGCGCAGGCGTCCCGGATCTCGGAGATGTCAGCATCCGTGAGGCTCCCGCCCGGATCCTGCAACCGCAGCCGGTAGGCGAGGCTCCGCCGTCCCGACCCGAGCGACTCCCCGCGGAACACGTCGAACAACTGGAGCGAGACCAGACGGCTCGCGGCCGCCTGTCGGAGTGCCTTGGTCAGGCGCTCGGCCGGCACCGTGTCGTCGAGAACAAACGCGAGATCGAGGTCGCTGCTCGGCGTGCGAGGAACCGGCGATGCACTCGACACCCGCTCACCTCGCTCGAGAAGCACATCGAGTCGGACCTCGAGCACGGCCACGCGCTCGGACACCCCGAACTCCGACAGCACCGTCGGGTGGATCTCCCCCACCACACCGAGTTCGTCGCGACCTGCGCGCAGGGTCGCGGAGCGGGTCGGGTGCATCCCAGGTCCAGGGGTCGACTGGTCGAGTTGCGCACCGACCCCGAGCGCGGCGCAGATCTCATCCCACACGGCAACCGCCGCTGGTGCTTCCTGTCCGGCGAGCACGACACCGAGCACCTCGGCCTCGGCGGGGAGTTCAGCTTCAGCCGGCGGGTAGACGTGACCGATCTCGAAGAGCGAGACACCTTCACGACGGTGCGATTCGTTGTAGGCCAGCGCGGCGAGCAGTCCCGGCCGCAGCGAGGTGCGAAGGGCGCTCTCCTCGACCGCGAGCGGGTTGGTGATCGAGAGATAGTCGCCCTCCAGCCCAGCACGAGCGAGATCGCCAGGAGCGAGGAACGGATTCGGCATCGCCTCGGAGATACCGAGTCCGACGAGCACCTCACGGGCCAACCGTCGTCGTTGCTGCGCGCGCGTTAGGTGGCCGAACACGTCGGCGCGCGGGACTGTCCGTCCGAGGTTCTCGTATCCGTGGAGCCTCGCCACCTCCTCGACGATGTCGATTTCCTCGCTGGCATCGGGACGCCAACTTGGGATCGCGACGGTTAACTCCGGTTCCGAACCCGCGGCTTCGAATCCGATCGGCTTCAACATCTCGGTGACCCGCTCAGCGCCGAGTGTCACCCCAAGTACCCGGTCGAGCACTGAGAGCCGGAGTGATGTCTCGCGCCTTGGGGCGGGCAGGTGATCCGAGCGGACATCCACAGTGCCCGGATGCACGACCAGGTCGGGGCACGACTCCGACAGGAGTTCAACGAAGCGGTCGATCGACCGGTCGATCACGTACGGATCAACGCCGCGCTCGTAACGCGCGGACGCCTCGCTCCGCAGCGAATACCGAGCGGCCGTCTCCATCACCCCACGGGGGGAGAACCAGGCCGTCTCGAGTGCGACGGTGGTCGTCGCCTCGGAGATCTCGCTGTCGAGACCGCCCATGACCCCACCGAGACCGACCGGGCGGTCATCACCGTCGCAGATCAACAGGTCGGAACCGCCAAGCGTTCGCTCAACGCCGTCGAGGGTCACGAAGGACTCACCGTCAGCGGCGAGACGGACCCGGAGAGCTCCGCCCCCGAGCCGGTCGAGATCGTAGGCGTGGTTCGGTTGACCGAGCTCAAGCATGACCATGTTTGACACGTCAACCACGTTGTTGATGGACCGCATCCCCGCCGATGCGAGCCGTCGGCGCATCCACGCCGGGCTCTGCGTGACCGTCACCCCTGAGAGCACCGTCGTGGTGAAACGACCGCAGCGATCCCCCGCCACGAGCTCGACCGGTACCGAACGCTCAGCACCCCCGCGTCGCGCCCCCTCCGGGATGGGACGCAGGGCGAGACCCCGCCGGCCCGCGAGGTCTCGCGCGACACCGAGGTGACTCCAGCAATCGGGGCGGTTGCGCGTGACATCGAGATCGAACAGGACATCGGGCTCGAGACCGAGCACCGCCGTGTACGGCTGGCCCGGCCCGGCCGCCGGGTCGAGCAGCAGGATCCCTGAGCCGTCGTCATCGACACCGAGTTCCGCCCCGGAGCACAGCATTCCCTCGGAGTCGATGCCGAGGATCCCGCGCCGCTCGATGAGGCGCCCGTCGGGCATCGCTGTGCCGAGGGTCGCGAGTGGTACGAGGTCGCCCTCCGACATATTTGAGGCTCCGCACCACACATGACGTTCCGCCCCATCGCCAGCGTCGACCCACACCCGACGTACCTTCGCGGCATCGGGATGGGTCTCGACTCGGAGCACTCTCGCGGAGACCACCCCCTCGACACCGTGACCGAGCGGGACTGCCTCCTCCACAGCGAGACCGAGCGAGGTGAGGTCAGCGGCGACTGAGGCCACCGCGTCATCGTCGGACGGATCGGCAAACTCCGCGAAGGTGTTGAGCCAGGAGAGCAGGATCTTCACGCCATCACCTCAGAACTGCTCGATGAATCGGATGTCGTTCACGTACATGTCCCGGATGTCGGCGACGCCGTGACGCATGACCGCCATGCGGTCGATGCCGAAGCCGAACGCGAAACCGCTCCACTCGTCGGGGTCGAGACCTCCAGCTCGGATGACTGCCGGATGCACCATTCCACATCCGCCGAGTTCGAGCCATGAACCGTCGGGACGCTGGATATCGAACTCCGCCGAGGGTTCGGTGAACGGGAAGTAGGAGGGACGGAGCCGAGAGGTGAACCCGGCGCCAAAGAAGGCCTTCGTGAACGCCTCGATCGTTCCGGCGAGGTCGGTCATCGAGATACCGCGATCGACGACAAGGCCTTCAATCTGGTGGAAGACCGGCATGTGCGTGGCATCCGGTGTGTCGCGCCGGAACACCCGACCCGGGGCGACGACGTAGATCGGGGGCTCCTGAGTCAGCATGGTTCTGATCTGCACCGGGGAGGTATGAGTGCGCAGCAGGGTGGTTCCGAGTCGACCACCCGGAGGCACGTGATCGACGAACAGGGTGTCGAACTCCCCGCGGGCAGGGTGCCCCTCCCCCATGTTCAAGGCCTCGAAGTTGTGCCAGTCGGTCTCGACCTCGGGACCTTCAGCGACGCTGAACCCGAGTCCGAGGAAGACGTCCTCGAGGCGCTGCCACGCCTGAGTGACGATGTGGAGATGCCCGCGCGAGCCGTCCGACCGGAACTCGGTGAGGTCGAGTTGCTCCTCGGCGATACGCAGCTCGGTCTCCACTCCACCTAACTCGCCCCGTCGGGCCTCGATGGCCTCCTCGAGCGCGGTGCGCGAGGCGTGCATGGCCGCACCGGCCGCTCGGCGCGCGTCGGCATCGTCGATGGCGCCAAGGCCCTTCTTCAGCCCAGCGAGCGCACCCCGCTTGCCGAGATGCTCCGCCACGACGCGCTCGAGATCCGCCACCGTGTCGGCATGACCGATGGCGCTGAGTGCGGCCTCGCGCGCTTCGTCGATTTCTGGTGTCATCTCGTCTCCCCCGACCGGGTCACCCCGACGGCTCTCGCTTCCCTCCGAAACTCCCCGGCGCGGCGAGGGGACCGATCCGCTGTCAGGAGATCAGTATCCCCGGGTGAGCCACCCGGGGCGCGGAAATCGGTGCTGGGCCAATCTGGACACGCCCCAGAGGTTAGGCGCGAGCACCTCGGGCGACCACCTATCGGTGTCACAACAACCCGCGACCGCGGGATGCGGCGAAGCAGACGATCGTTGCCGCCATGGCCGCATTAAGGCTCTCGGCTCGCCCCGCGTGTCGGATCGATACCCAGCCGTCGACCGGTGCGTCGTCATCGATTCCCTGCGCCTCATTGCCGACGACGATCCCGAGGCGGCCCGGTTCCGACCAATCGACATCGAGGTGTCCATCGCCGCGGTGCGAGGAGGTTCCGACCAAGTGGAACCCGTTGTCGCGCAACTCTTGGAGGTCAACTTCGAGGATCGGCACATAGAACCGCGCTCCAGCCGACGCCCTCACGACTTTGGGCGAGAGGTGATCGACACTGCCCGGTGTGACGACGACCGCGTCGAACCCAGCGGCCTCGGCCGAGCGGATCACGGTCCCGAGGTTTCCCGGGTCGGCCATTCGGTCAACGACCAATGCTGTCGCCACCCCGGTGAGACCACGGGACTCCGGCACCTTGAAGAGCGCAACGTTGGGGCGCGGGCTCTCGGTCGATGCCACCCGTTCGAGGACGCCCTCCGCGACCCAACGCGTCTCCACCCGAGTCATCGGGGTGGCTCCCTCGGTGACAAATTCCTCGGCGCAGACCCAGCCGGCGGAGAGCGCCTCGCGGATCAGCGTTGCTCCCTCCACGACAACGAGCTCAGTCTCGCGACGCTCCTCACGTCTCGAGACCAGACGACGCAGTCGCTGGATCCTCGGGTTACGGAATCCGAGTACGGACTCCGGTTCGGGATCGGCCGAACCGATCCCGCTGGTCACAGAGCTGCCTTGGCCTGCTCCACCAGGGCACCGAAGGCGGCCGGATCAGTGACGGCGAGATCGGCGAGGATCTTGCGGTCAACCTCGATGCCCGCGGCTGACAGTCCCGCGATGAATCGCGAGTAACTCATGTCGTGCTGACGGCAGCCGGCGTTGATCCGCTGGATCCATAGACGGCGGAACTCGCCCTTCTTGGCGCGACGGTCGCGGAAGGCGTACTGCCCGCTCCGCATGACCTGCTCGTTTGCCGCCCGAAAGGAACGGCTCTTGTTGCCGTAGTAACCCCGGGCCTGCTTCAGGACCTTCTTGTGCCGCTTCTTGGCGGCCACACCGCGCTTCACGCGTGCCATGTCATTTCTCCTTGTTCGATTCTCTCGTCTCCACCACAGCGGATGCCGTGGTCAGCGCTCCGCGAGGAGTCGCTTGATGTTGCGCTCGTCGGTGGAATGCACGTCGACGTCCCCGTCGAGCCGACGGGTGCGCGTGGACGGCTTCTTCTCGAATAGGTGCTGGCGCATGGCCTGCTGGCGGCGCAGCTTGCCGGAGCCAGTCTTCTTGAACCGCTTCGCGGCCGTCTTGCTCGTCTTCATCTTCGGCATGTCGTGTCTCCTAGCTCTCTTGTTCTTCATTCACGATCGTCGACTCCTCGGCGACCACGTCGTTCTTGTCACGCTCAGCCGCCGCGCTCGCGGCCTCCGCCTCCTGAGCCTTCCGCGCCGCTTCGGCCGCCTTCTTGTCGGGCGACATCACCATCGACATCGAGCGACCTTCGAGCCGCGCCTGGCTGTCAATCTTTCCGAGCGGACCGACCGATTCGATGACCTGATCGAGGATCCTCGTTCCGAGTTCCGGGTGGGCCATCTCTCGGCCGCGGAACTGCAGGGTCACCTTGACCTTGTGTCCGTCCTCAAGGAACTCGATCAGATGACGCACCTTGGTGTCGAAGTCACCCCTGCCGATCTTCGGCCGGAACTTGACCTCTTTCACCGAGACCTGGGTCGATTTGCGCCGGGACTCCTTGGCCTTCTGCGCCTCCTCGTACCGGAACTTGCCGTAGTCCATGATCCGGCACACCGGGGGGTTCGCGGCAGGGGCCACCTCGACGAGATCGAGATCGAGACCTCTGGCCATCCGCAGTGCCTCGGGGACCGGTTGGATTCCGAGCTGGTCCCCATCGGGACCGATCAGTCGGACCTCGCGGGCCCGAATCCGGTCATTGATCCGGTGCTGGTCGCTCTTCGGCGGTGCTATGACGTGACTCTCCTGTGCAAGGGCTGTGGCCTCCCGGGTGTGCGTGGCGAAGCCCATGCACTCCCCGGGCCGTGCCCGGATCGTCAGGACCCGGGCGCACCCCACGGTGGCCGGGTGGGGGTCTCCCCCACTTCGCGTCGGTTGTGGCCCCCGGGCACGCCCGGCGGCCCCCGTAGACTAACGGCCGTGAATGACGAATCCGACGAGATCGAATTCGACGGAGCACACGGTGGTGACTCGGACGACGCCGTCCGCCAAGCCGCCGAAGCCCTCGAAGAAGCCCGCTCCCGACTCGCCTCGGTTCCCGCTGAGGTCGTGGTCACCAATCACGTGATGGGCCTGTACGAATTGGCGGCCATCCACCTCTCCTCCGATCCGGTCGACTTGGTTTCTGCCGCGCTGGCGATCGACGCGGTGGGCTGCCTAGTAGAGGGGCTCGGCGCTCGACTCGGTGACGAGCACCAGACGATGACCGACGCCTTGGCCAATATCCGGATGGCGTTCGTTCAGGTCAAGGCCGCGTCCGGCGCCGCCGACTGAAGCGTCCGGCCGGGGCCGAGCGCACCCGACCCTCGGCTACCACGACTCCCTCGCCCTCGAGTAGTCGCTGCTGTTCGGCCTCGCCACCCGGGACGAGACGCCCCGAGGAGTTCACCACCCGCCACCAGGGCACCTCGTGATCGGTCGTGGCGAGTATCCGGCCGACGAGACGGGCGCGACCCGGCCACCCAGCCGTCGCCGCGACATCCCCGTAGGACACCACCTCGCCCGGCTGGAGGGCGGCGATCACCGCGAGGATCTCCTCGTCTCGCCGCACCGGATCAGGCGAGAGGCTCGATGTCGGCCGCTTCGACGCGTCCGAGTCGTTGCGTGAGTCGGAACCTGACCCTCGCGCCGGTTCGAACCGAGCGAGTGCCGTCGACAATCGCGACACAATGGAATGGCACCGTCGATCCATCGTCGGCAGTGATCAGCCCGAGCCCTGAGTCGTCGTCGAAGTTGGCGACCTCCCCGGTGGAGCGACGCATCGAGTGGAGCACGGCCGAACTCAGGGGACGATCTTGGAGATCGGGATCTCGAGCAGATCGGTCGCCCCGGCCTCGGAGAGGGCTGGGATGATCCGGTTGATTCCCGACTTCTCGACGACGCTCTCGATCGCGAAGTCACCGTTCGCGAGTTGGTTGATGGTCGGTGACTTCGCCGACGGAAGCACGGCGAGCACATCGTCGCGCCGGGACGCGGTCACGTTGAGCTTCAGCAGCACCTTGCCGCGCGCGTCGAGAGCGCCGTTCAACAGGACCATCAGCTGTTCCATGGCTCGACGTCGCTCGGGATCGGCGTGGGCTGCAGGATTCGCCACCACCTCGGTCCAACTGGTGAGGATCGTGTCGATCACCCGGAGGCCAGCGGCCCGGAGAGCTCGACCCGTCTCGGTGATGTCGACGACGCAGTCGGCGATGTCGGGAATCTTGGCCTCACTCGCTCCGTAGGAGAGGCGCACATCGGCCGCGACTCCGTGCTCGGCGAAGAATCGTCGAGTCATCTCCGGGTACTCCGAGGCCACCCTCACCCCATCGGGAAGGTCGGACACTGATTCGACCGGTGAGTCACCGGCGACCGCCACGACCACGCGAACTGGGTCGGAGGTCGCCTTCGAGTACCGCAGTTCACCGAGGCTGACGACATCCGAGGAGGTCTCGGTTACCCAGTCACGACCGGTGATGCCGAGATCGAACAGGCCCTCTGCCACATAGACGGGAATCTCCTGGGGTCGAAGGATCCGCACCTCAGCGACCCGGGGATCGTCGATCGAGGCCCGATAGTCGACGGAGGACGACCGCGACACCGGTAGGTCGGCGGCCTCGAACAGTTCGAGGGTGGCCTTCTCGAGGGATCCCTTCGGTAGAACGATCCGGAGCACGTCGGCAGGCTAACCGTGCCTCTCCGCGGACCGAACGAGGTCAGTGGGTGCGATCGGTGCCGGCGAGGAGGTCGAGCGCGTGTCCGAGCACGTCGATTACCGCGTCGATCTGCTCGATCGCGCCCTTCGGTGAGCCGGGGAGGTTGACGACAAGAGCGGATCCGATCGTGCCGGCGCGACCCCGTGAGAGACGACCGAATGGGCTGATGGCTCGCATCGCCTCGGCGAGACCGGGCGCCTCCCGGTCGATGACGTCGCGGGTTCCTTCCGGAGTTAAATCCCTCGGCCCGAAACCCGTTCCGCCGGTGGTCGCTATCAGGCCGCAGAAGTCGGCGGCCAGGGCGGTCAACGCCTGAGCCACAGATTCCCGACCGTCGGGGATTACGACATGGTCGACGACCTCGAAGTCGTGGGCCGCGAGGTGCTCGGCGAGACCTCGGCCACCGGTGTCGTCACGGTGACCCGAAGCCACCCCGTCGCTCACGGTGAGCACCTTTGCCGGACGGGTCATGGCCGTCGACGGTACCGCAGCATCACCATGCCATCGGTGTCCGCGTCGTGGGGAAGGACCCGCCACCCGTCCCCGAACCTTCGCCACGATCCAACGGGCGGTGAGGGGTCGATCTCAAGACCCTCGGGAGTGCGATGCGAGATTGACTCGGCGGCGGTCAGGGTGCAGACGCTGTAGATCAGTCGACCCCCCGGACGCAGGAGCCGGGCACCGGCCGTGAGGAGGTCAGCCTGTACGGGGACGAGATCGCGGATCGTTTGAGGAGTGACCCTCCAGCGCGCGTCCGGCCGCCGGCGGAGCGCTCCGAGACCTGAGCACGGGGCATCGATCAGGACGGCATCGAAGATGCCCTCGGGGAGAGGCGGGCGGCACGAGTCGGCGGCGAGGGGGAACACCCGCCCGACGCCCTCAGCCGCCGTTGCCGCCGCGTTGTCGGCGACCAGTCCGGCACGCGCCGGGTGGAGGTCGAGAGCGACCACATCGGCCCCGGTCGCGGCCATCGCGGTCGTCTTGCCTCCGGGCGCGGAGCAGAGGTCGGCGATCAGCTCTCCGCGGCGCGCTTCGATCGAAGCCGCGACCCACTGGGATGCTGGATCCTGCACGTATCCGTCCGCCCGGCGGTTCACCGTGGGAGCGACGTTCATGCGCTCGAGCGCCTCGGCGGCGTCCGCATCGCCGAGTTCGTCGACAAACAGATCATGGATCCAGTCGGGGTAGCTAAGCCTTGCAGCCGCCGAGGGCCAGGTCATCTCGATGCTCGCCACTCGTCGGAGGACCGCGTTCACGAAACCCCTTGTGCGCCTCGGAGCGAGCGCCACGGTTTCGGAGACGGCAGCGTGCGCCGCGACCCCGCCAAACACGAGCTGGTAGGCACCGAGCCGCAGCAGGGTTCGCGTTGAATCGTCGGGAGGTACTTCGACGAACCGGTCGACGAGTAGATCGCAGGCCCTTCGCATCCGAGTAGTTCCGTAGACGAGATCGGTGACCATTCCTCGGTCAGCGGCACCGAGATCACTTCTGTTAAGGGTTGCTGGCAGCACGAGATTGGCGTAGGCACCATCCCGTTCGATTCGACCGAGCACCTCCAGGGCGAGGGCTCGAGCGCTCACAGGAACCACTCGTCCGGCTCGGGACGAGCTCCGCGCCACCAGGCATCGAAACTGAGGTCGCCACGTCCCTCGGGACGAACGATGCTGGGGCGGAGCTCACCGTCGACCGTTGTCGCCTCGATGATCTTCACCACCGCTCCTCGCCAGGTCGTCCAGGCACCACCGACCCTGACCTGGCGGAGCCCGACGAAGGGGTCGGCGGTCCAATCGATCCGCAGATCGTCGCGCGTGATCTTGTCGGCGTACGTGGCCTGCCCGACTTGGGGCTCAGGAGTGTCGAGTCCGGCCGTCAGACACTCGACAAGAAGTGCGGCACCCGCCTCACCCAGCGACATCGTGAGCTCGTCGGCGGTCAGTTCCCCGATCTCGACGCGCGTCCTCGCGTGAACCGGCCCGGTGTCGAGGCCCTCCTCGAGTTGCATGAGGCACACGGCGGTCGATCTGTCTCCCGCGAGCACCGCCCGTTCGACCGGAGCCGCTCCCCGCCAGCGCGGCAGGTCGGAGAAATGCAGGTTCACCATCGGGAGCCGTTCCAGGATCGACGCTGGGATGAGTCGACCGAAGGCGACGACCACCCCGAGTTCGGCGTCGATCCCTTGGAGGGAGTCGAGGTCATAGGCCACGGGAAGATCGAGATCACGCGCAGCTGACTCGACCGGCGAGGGCGAGAGCGGTGCTCGGCGTCCTCGACGTCTCGGCGGTCCGGTGACGACGAGGCGCACGGAATGGCCGGCGGTGACCAGCGCTCGCAATGGCACCGCGGCGACCTCTGGGGTGCCGAGGTAAACGAGATCCATCGGTCAGCGGAATCGAAGGCGACGCGGACGAGGTTCGCTATCACCCTCGCCGGAGGTGATCCGACGGTACTCAGCCATCGCCTCGCGTCGCTGCTCGTCGCCCATCCGGTCGAACATGAGCACGCCGTTCAGGTGATCGAGCTCATGCTGATACATCCGCGCCTCGAGGTCATCGGCTTCGTACTCGATGATCTCGCCGTTGACATCGACTCCTCGGAGCAGGACGGTGCGCGGTCGAACCAACTCGACGTAGAGCCCTGGAATAGAGAGACATCCCTCGTCGTACACCCACTCCCCGGAGGACTCGACGATCTCCGGGTTGAAGATGGCCCGCCGGTCCCCGTCGAGATCCCAGACGACCACCTGCTTCTGCACTCCGATCTGCGGGGCAGCGAGAGCGATACCCCCATCGCTGTGGTCAAGGGTGTCGAACATCTGCTCGACGAGTCGAATTGCCCGGCCGTCGACGTCAACGACCGGGGCTGCCTGCGACTTGAGCACCGGGTCGCCGAAGGTTCGGATCTCGAGGCCCACAGGTGGCAGGCTACCGAAGCGATGGCGCACTACTTCGACGAAGAGCCTGATGCGCCGAGCGATCCCCGCCGCATCGACGTCACCGCCGGCTCGGTCTCGTTCTCTCTCGACACCGATGCAGGCGTGTTCAGCCATGGTCGACTCGACACCGCGACCGCGCTCCTCCTCAACACCTCTCCCCCACCGCCGACGACCGGCGATCTCCTCGATCTCGGCTGCGGCTCTGGTCCGATCGCGCTGGTCATGGCCCATCAGAGTCCCGGTGCGACCGTCTGGGCGGTGGATGTGAACCGCCGAGCGCGGAACCTAACCGCCTCGAACGCGAAGCGGCTCGGACTCGACAACGTCAGGGTGTGTGCCCCCGACGAGGTGCCCCCGCAACTCCGTTTCGCGGCCATCCGATCGAACCCGCCGATACGCATCGGGAAAGAGGAGATGCGCTCGCTGCTCGCGAGCTGGCTCGACCGACTCGAGGTGGACGCTCTCGCGCATCTCGTCGTGTCGAGACATCTCGGGGCTGATTCGCTCTCCTCCTGGCTGACCGAGCGGGGCCACCCGGTCGACCGGGTCACCTCGCGACGCGGTTTCCGCGTGCTTAGCGTTGGGGATCGACGAGCACCCTGACCCCCGTCGGACGCTCCGCGGCGGCGAGCGCGGCGCCGAGTTGGTCGACATCGGCCGCCCGGATGAGGTAGCCGTCCTCGGTGGGTGAGGCGGCGACCGAGGTTGGAAGCGAGGAGATGAGGCGGTCGACCCCGGCGCCGGTGGCCCGCGCCAACGCCCCGAAAGGAGGGAGGCCTAGTTGGGCTCGGATGTCGCGGTCGGCCTCGACTGCGAGCGATGGGTCGGTGTGCGCGACAGCGCGCACCACGGGATGATCGGGGCTGTTGGTCTGCAGGATCAGCAGACCGCCCTCGGCGGAGCCACCGGCCAGCCGTGCGCCCCGCGCGATCAAACCGAGCGCTTGGCTTCCTGCCCGGAACCGCGGTGCCAGCAGCTCCGCGTCGATATCGAGGAAGGCGACGGTGTCCGCGGAGCTCACTCGATGGAGGACCGCTTCGGTGCCGACGAACACGGCCGCCGATCCGGCGGCCTGGACGGAGCGATGCGGGTCGTCGCCCTCCACCGCGATAGCCGCTCGCCCGGCGGCGGCCTCGATCTCCTCTCTGAGGCGGCGAACCCCCGGCCGGAGGTTCGCGAAGGCGCTCGAGCCGCAGTCTCCGCACACCGCGGGCCGCTGGTGACCGCACGAGGGGCAGACCAAGCCGCCGTCCTCGGGGGTTGCGACCGCCGCCTCGCACACCTCGCAGCGCAGCACGGCCGCGCACCCGCGGCAGGCGAGTCGTCGGGCGCGGCCGGTGACGTTCATAACGCACACCACGGTTCGAGATGGGTCGCGGAGTTCCGCGATCAGCTCCGAACCGAGCAGAGAGCGTCGCCACGGCTCCACCTCCCCTCGATCGTCAACCACGACCCTCGGCCAACCGCGACGCTCCCGATCCGAAGGTGGATGCTCGAGCACGCGCCCCTCGAGTGCCTCCACCGTTGGGACCGGCGACACCAAGAGCACCGGAGTGCCGAGACGGCGACCTCGTTCCAACGCGACCTCTCGGGCATGCCAGCAGGGCGTGCGCTCCGCCTGGAGCCGCTCATCGTGCTCGTCGAGCACCACGATCACCGCGAGGTCGGGTATCGAGGCCCATACCGCGGTCCGGGTTCCCACCGCGAGGTCGACCCCCGAGCGCGCATCGGACCACTGATCAGGCAGGTGGGCGACGCTGACCCCGGCGCGCCGGATGCGGGCGGCGAGGATCGCGGCGTCGTCCACTCCGGGGACGATGACGAGGGTCGGCCCGATCGCGAGCGCGCTCGCGATCGCCGGGAGCTGATCGGCTGAGGGAGGCAGACGGAGGACGCCCCCGCCACTCTCGAGAAGCCGTGCCGCGGCTGGGGAGCTCGGTTGGGGAGCGGACCCGCTGCGTCGCGATGCGCCGACGGCGCGAACCGCTCGCGGGGGCGAGGCGGCGGAGAGGAAGTGACTTCGACGGCCGGCCCACCGAGCCGCGGCCCAATCGGCGAGTTCGATGACCTCGATCATCGGTCCGAGACCCGACACCGTTGCCACGGTCTTGAGCGACTCCGTGGAGGGCTCGTCCTCGGACACCCCGACCACCCATCCGCCGACACGGCGGCCATGGAGGTCGATCCGAACCCGGTTGCCGATCAGAGCGGGGGGATCGTCAACCGGATGGGGCCAGCGGTAGTCGAAGGTCTTGTCGGGGCCGGACCGGTCGGGCAGTACCCGGACCACCGGCGCCGACTGGGCCCCCGACCCCACGCCGGCTCAGAGGCCGACGGCCGAGGTGAAGTCGTCGAGCCGGCTGAGCTCCTCCCAGCTGAACCCCGTCCGACCGAAGTGGCCGTAAGCGGCCGTGCGGAGGTAGCCGGGCTTCAGGAGGTCGAGATCGCGGATGATCGCGCCGGGACGGAGGTCGAAGACGTCGCGGACAGCGCTCTCGATTCGCGCAGGGTCGACCTGCTCGGTTTCAAAGGTCTGTACGAGGATGCTCATTGGGTGCGCGACGCCGATCGCGTAGGCCACCTGGACTTCGCAGCGACGCGCGGCTCCCGACGCGACGACGTGCTTGGCCACCCATCGGGCGGCGTAGGCGGCGGACCGGTCGACCTTGGAGGGGTCTTTACCGCTGAAGGCTCCACCTCCGTGTCGGCCCATGCCGCCGTACGTGTCGACGATGATCTTGCGGCCAGTGAGACCGCAGTCGCCCTGCGGGCCGCCGGTAACGAAGCGTCCCGTCGGGTTCACGAAGATCTCGTAGTCGTCGTCGGCGAACTGCTCGGGGATGACCGGGGTGATGACCTGCTCGATCATGTCGGGTCGAATGACCGTGTCTCGATCGATGCCGTCCTGGTGCTGGGTGCTGAGCACGACGTTCCTGATCGCCACCGGCACCCCGTCCTCGTATTCGAAGGTGACCTGGGTCTTGCCATCCGGCCGCAGGTAGGGCACCTGACCGTGGTGCCGCACATGAGCGAGGCGCTCGGCGAGACGATGCGCCGTCCAGATGGGAAGGGGCATGAGATCGGGGGTCTCGTCGCAGGCGAAGCCGAACATCATCCCCTGGTCGCCGGCGCCCTGACGGTCGAGTTCGTCCTCCACCGATCCCTTCGAACGGGTCTCCTCCGAGGAGTCGACACCTTGGGCGATGTCGCTGCTCTGGTCGTCGATCGACACGATGACTCCACAGGTGTCACCGTCGAACCCGGCACTCGCGTCGTCGTAGCCAATGTCTTTGATGGTCTTGCGGACGATCCTCGGGATCTCGACATAGGCCGAGGTGGTGATCTCACCCGCCACCACGCAGAGTCCGGTGGTGACCATGGTCTCGCAGGCGACGCGACCGTTCGGGTCCTCGGTCAAAATCGCGTCGAGAATCGCGTCGCTGACCTGGTCGGCCACCTTGTCGGGATGTCCTTCGGTGACGCTCTCAGAGGTGAATGTCCAACGTGCCACGATCGCTCCTCGTGTGTTCTCCGGTGCAGGGTGCTCGGTTGCTGTACGCCGGTCGAACCGGCCGGACGCGAGGAGCCTCTGCTCAGCGCACCGCGGGGAGGAGCCTAGCCACGCGGTCGATCACGCGGGTGGCGATCTCCTCCTTCGAGAGCAGGCCGGTCTCCTCAGCGCCCCCCTCTCGGTCGAGGATGGTGACCGCGTTCGTCGCATGTCCGAAGCCGACCTCGGGAGCCGAAACGTCATTGGCCACAATCAGGTCGAGCGACTTAGCGGACAGCTTGCGACGCGCGTTGTCGACGAGATCATCAGTCTCGGCGGCGAATCCGACGAGCACCTGGCCGGCGGGCTTGGCCGCACCCAACCCGGCCAACAGGTCGCGGGTGGGTTCGAGACGAATCTCGGGTAGGCCATCGGCCTTCTTGTGCTTGCCATCGGAGATCCGCACCGGGCGGAAGTCGGCGACGGCCGCCGCCATGATCACGGCATCAGCGCTCGGGGCCTCGCGGTCGAGCGCGTCGCCCATCTGCTCGGCCGTATCGACACGCACAACTGCGCATCCCGCGGGAGCGGCCGATTCGGCCGCCGTGATGAGGATGACCTCGGCTCCCCGACGAGCCGCCTCGGCGGCGATCGCGTGGCCTTGACGGCCCGAACTCCGGTTGGAGATGACCCGCACCGCATCTATCGGCTCCCTGGTTCCACCGGCGGTCACCACGACACGCCGAGCGGCGAGGTCTCCGCTGACTGAGAGGGTGGTCTCGACCGCGCTGAGGATGCTGTCGAGTCCGGCCAAACGTCCGACGCCGACGTCACCTCCGGCGAGACGGCCGGCCTCGGGTTCGACGATGGTGATGCCGCGAGAACGAAGGGTCGCGATGTTCGCAACCACGGCCGGGTGCTCCCACATCTCCGTGTGCATGGCGGGACACACCACCACCGGCGCGCGCGTGGCGATCAAGACGTTCGTGAGCACATCCGTAGAGAGGCCGTTGGCCAATGCGCCGATCACCCGAGCGGTTGCCGGGGCCACCACCACCAGGTCGGCTCGGCGCCCGAGTTCGGTATGGGGAATGCGCGACTCGCCCTCCCAGAGCGAGACGAGCGCTCGCTCGCTCGCGAGGGCGTCGAACGTGGTTCGGCCGACGAAACGAAGCGCTCCCTCGGTGAGGACCGGCGTGACATGAGCCCCGGCGTCGACGAGTCGGCGACAGAGTTCGACGGACTTGTAGGCGGCTATGCCCCCGCTAACGCCGAGGACGACCCTCCGGCCGGCGAGCATGACGGGATCAGCCGGCGTCGTCGTCGGCGAATCCCTCACCGACGGGGAGCGAGAGCTCCTCAGCAACCTCCTCGACCGGCTCCGCCCACACGATCTTGTCGGCGTCGATCTCCTCGAAGGCGAGGCTGAGCGGCTTGCGAGCGGTGGAGGAGACCTGAGGCGGAACCATGTGACCGAGGCCATCACCGAGCTGGTTGAAGTAGGAGTTGATGTTCCGGGCCCGGCGGGCGGCCAAGGTGACGAGCGAGAACTTGGAGTCGACGCGACCGAGGAGGTTCTCGATCGGCGGGCTCATCATGGTGTCGTGCGACTGGGGCATGGCAACTCCTCGTGCTGGTAGGCGGGAGGAGTCTACCGGCTTCGTTCTGATTCGATGATCGCCATCATCGCGTCGACCGTGGTGCTCAAGTCGTCGTTGACCACGACATGATCGGCGATCGCGATTCCCAGCGGCTCCTCGAGTTCCGCCTTGCGAAGCCGCGCGAACACCTTGTCGTTGGGGTCGCCCCTCCCCCGCAGTCGACGCTCCTGTTCATCGCGAGACGGCGGAAGCACGAAGATCAGGATCGCATCGGGGTGCTGCTCCTTGACCTGACGGGCGCCATCGAGCTCGATCTCCAGCACGAGGTCACGACCCTCGAGGCTCGAGGTGTCGGGGGTCGGAGTGCCGTAATAGTTGCCGAGAAACTCTGTCCATTCGAGGAATCCGCCCTCGGAGATCCGCTGCTCGAAACTCGGGCCGTCGGTGAAGACGTAGGCATCCTCGGCCTCTCCGTCCCGGCGCGCTCGTGTGGTCCACGATCTCGAGAGCCACAGCCGGTTATCGCGCTGGACAAGAAGGTCGACGATGGTCCCTTTGCCGACCCCTCCGGGTCCGGAGACGACGACGACCAGCGGCTCAGGAGCCAAGGCGCTCGAGCAGGGCGGAGCGCTGCTGCGCTCCGAGACCCTGGATCCGACGGTTGTCGGCGATACCGATCTCATCCATGATCCGCCGGGCCTTGACCTTGCCGACCTTGGGCAGTGCCTCGAGGAGAGCGACCACCTTCATCTTCGCGATGTGGATGTCATCGGAGCCGAGAGCCTCGGCCAGGGTGAGCGAGCCCATTTTGAGTCTCGCCTTCACCTCGGCCCTCGCGGTGCGAGCGGCCGCGGCCTTCTCGAGCGCGGCTCTGCGCTGCTCGGGTGTGAGTGCCGGAGGAGTCGCCATGGCCGAACGCTACAACGGCGTGGCTCGCTGACAGGGAATATCCGCTCAGAGGTCAGCGAGGCCGGTGAACTCGGCCACCGAGCCGAGCCCTCGTTCAGCCGCTTCGGAGACCAGTCCATCTCTGACCCGGGCGAGCACGCGGGGATCGGCGAAGAGCGCCGTCCCGATCTGCACCGCGGATGCGCCAACCGCCATCAACTCGATGGCATCGGAGGTCTCGGCGACCCCGCCGACTCCGATGAGCGGCGTGTCGGGCAGAGCGGCTCGCACGTCGGCGACGGCGCGAACCGCGATCGGATGGATGGCCGGGCCCGAGAGTCCTCCACCTCCGTTTCCAAGGGTCGGTCGAAGGGTCTCGGGATCGAGGGCGAGGCCGAGCAGGGTGTTCACCAGGGTCAGCGCCTCGGCCCCAGCGTTGGTAACCGCTCGAGCGACCTCGGCGATCCGATCGGTGTTCGGGCTGAGTTTCGCCCAACGGGGTCGCCCGCAGGCCTCCGTGGCACGCAACACCTCGGCGGAGAGGTCGGCGTCATGGGCGAAGATCCCTCCCCTCCCCTCGAGGTTGGGGCAGGAGAGATTGACCTCGACGGCGACCACCCCAGCCGGGGCATCAGCGAGCATCTCCGCCGCCCGGCGATAGTCCTCGACCGAGCGTCCCCAGATGCTGCAGACGACATGCGCCCCAGTGCCGAGCAACTCGGTAAGGGCCGTCTCGAGCCAGACGTCGATGCCGGGACCCTGTAGGCCGACGGAGTTCATCATGCCGGCGCGCACGGGATGGAGCCGCGGAGCGGGGTTCCCCGGCCAGTCGTAGGGGGCGAGTGACTTGGTGACGACCGCGCCGATAGTGGCGAGGTCGACGTAGGGAGCCAGCTCCGCGCCGTAGCCGGCGGTTCCCGATGCGGTCATCACAGCCGATCGGAGTTGGACCGAACCAATGTTCACCATCGGATCGATCGTCGACACGCCGGAGGCCGCGGGCGAGGTCGCCCCCTCATCACGGCGCGATCGACGAAGCCCGCTCATCGGCGATGGTGCTCCTGAAGGGGCCGCACGTCGAGCGAGCGGCCAAGGGACTCCTCCATTCCACGAGCGGCCGCGAGGGCGGCGCTGACGGTCGTGAAGCAACTGACACGGTGGAGGCTCGCCGCCTTCCGGATGTGCTCGCCATCGCTTCGTCCAGCGGAACCCCGCGGGGTGTTCACCACGAGGGAGATCTCACCGGCCGCGATGAGATCGACAGCGGTCGGTCCGTCGACGCCGTCCTGCACCTTGTCGAGCACCTGGTCGACCACAACGCCGTATCGGCTGAGATGCTCCGCTGTCCCACGGGTTGCCACCACCCTCATCCCGAGGGATCGGAGGTGCCTCGCCACGACGATGCCGGCTGGCTTGTCGTGATCGTTCAGCGAGAGGAAGGCCGTGCCGGCCTCCGACAGTCCATTCCCCGCCGCCAACTCCGCCTTGAAGAACGCCTGACCGAACGTCCGGTCGATGCCCATGACCTCGCCGGTGGAGCGCATTTCGGGACCGAGGGCGGGGTCGACCTCGGGGAACCGGTTGAACGGCAGCACGGCCTCCTTCACGGCGACATGGCCGGACACCGGCTCCACGAGCAAGCCCTCGGAGCGCAGTTCGGCGAGGGTGGCTCCCAACATCACTCGGGTCGCCACCTTGGCGAGCGACACACCCGTCGCCTTCGCGACGAACGGCACGGTGCGGGACGCGCGCGGATTCGCCTCGATGACGTACACCGTCGTGCCGACCACGGCGTACTGCACGTTGATCAGGCCGCAGACGTCGAGCCGATGCGCGATCGCCTCGGTGTAGGCGGTGATCACCTCGACCACCCAGTCGGGCAGAGTCTGCGGTGGGATCGCGCAGGCCGAGTCACCGCTGTGAACTCCGGCCTCCTCGACGTGCTCCATGACGCCGCCGATGAGCACTTCGCCACTGCTGTCACGGACCGCGTCGACGTCGACCTCGATGGCGCTGGCGAGGAAGCGGTCGATCAGCACCGGACGTTCGGCGGAGAGCCCTCCCTCCCGGCCGAGGCTTCCCGCTCCGGACAGCTCGTCCATGGCCGAGACGAGCCCCTCGTCGTCGTGGATGATCTGCATGGCTCGCCCGCCGAGCACATATGAGGGTCGAACCAAAACCGGGAAACCGACCCGAGAGCAGATGGCGCGCGCCTGGTCGATATCGACCGCGGTGCCTCCCGGAGGCTGCGGAATCGAGAGCTCCTCGCAGAGTCGGTTCCAGAGCTCGCGGTCTTCGGCCGCGTCAATCGATTCGGCCGAGGTACCCGCGACCAATTCGGCGGGGATCTGCCCAGCCAGTTTGAGCGGCGTCTGCCCGCCGAGGGAGACGATCACCCGTTCGGGACGCTCCGCCTCGATCACGTTGAGCACATCCTCTCGGGTGAGCGGCTCGAAGTAGAGCCGATCACTGGTGTCGTAGTCGGTCGACACCGTCTCGGGATTGCAGTTGAGCATGATCGTTTCGAACCCTGCCTCGCGCAGTGAGAAACTCGCGTGGACGCAGCAGTAGTCGAACTCGATGCCCTGACCGATTCGGTTGGGCCCTGAACCGAGGATCAGCACCTTGCGGCGATCGGAGGGCGCGACCTCATCCTCGTCTTCCCAGGTCGAGTAGTGGTATGGCGTGCGCGCCGCGAACTCCGCCGCGCAGGTGTCGACCGTCTTATAAGTGGGGCTCACCCCGACTTCAAGCCGACCGGCCCGAACCTCATCCTCACTGATTCCCCACATCCGAGCGAGTTGGGAATCGGCGAAGCCGAGACGCTTCGCGCGACGCCAACCTCGCCGTCCAAGGGTGCTCGGAGTCGACGAGGCGAGCACCTCGAACTCATCGACGATGATCGACATCTGATCGAGGAACCATGGGTCGATCCGGGTAGCGGAGTGCACGCGCTCGAGGTCGACCCTCCGGCGCAGCAGTTCCCCGACGAGGAGGATGCGGTCGGGCGTGGCCACCGACGCAGCGATGAGCAGGTCGTCATCAGACCGTCCGCTCAAATCACCCAGGGCGCGCTGGTCGAGGAGTCCGTCATGACCCTGCTCGAGCGAGCGCAGGGCCTTTTGCAGGCTCTCGGGGAAGGTGCGGCCGATCGACATGACCTCGCCGACGGACTGCATCTGCGTGCCGAGAACACCGGAGGTTCCCGGCAGTTTCTCGAAGGCCCACCGCGGGATCTTGGTGACCACGTAGTCGATGACCGGTTCGAAACTCGCCGGGGTCGCCTTCGTGATGTCGTTCGGAATCTCATCGAGGGTGTATCCGACGGCGAGCTTGGCCGCGATCTTCGCGATCGGGAACCCGGTCGCCTTGGAGGCGAGCGCCGAGGAGCGCGACACACGGGGGTTCATCTCGATGACCACCTGTCGACCGGTCTCTGGGTCGACCGCGAACTGGACATTCGACCCACCGGTCTCCACGCCCACACGTCGGATACACGCGATCGCGGAGTCGCGCATCTCCTGGTACTCGACGTCGCTCAGGGTCTGCTGCGGCGCGACGGTGATCGAGTCGCCGGTGTGCACCCCCATTGGGTCGACGTTCTCGATGGAGCAGATGATCACGCAGTTGTCAGCGCGATCCCGCATGACCTCGAGTTCGTACTCCTTCCACCCGGCGATCGACTCCTCGATGAGGATCTCACCGATCGGGCTGGCGTCGATACCGGCCGCGGCGATCCGCTCGAACTGTTCGGGACTCGATGCGATTCCGGTTCCTCGCCCTCCGAGGATGTACGCCGGCCTGATGATCACGGGAAGACCGATCTCTTCGACCACGCGGCGCGCCTCGTCCACGCTGTGGGCGATTCCCGATCGGGGCACGTCGAGGCCGATCTCGAGCATCGCCTCCTTGAAGCGCTGCCGGTCTTCAGCGGTGGCGATCGCCTCGGCGTTCGCGCCGATCATCTCGGGTGTGCCCGGGACACCGATGATCCCGCGCTCATGAAGCTCCATCGCGAGGTTGAGACCGGTTTGGCCACCGAGGGTTGGCAGCACCGCGTCGGGGCGCTCCCGTTCGATGACGCTCGCCAGCACCTCCCAGGTGAGCGGCTCCACGTAGGTGGCGTCGGCGAAGTCCGGGTCGGTCATGATCGTTGCCGGATTCGAGTTGGCGAGCACCACCCGGTAGCCCTCCTCTCGGAGTACCCGGCAGGCCTGCGTTCCCGAGTAGTCGAACTCGCAGGCCTGGCCGATCACGATCGGGCCCGATCCGATGATGAGGATGTTGGAGAGGTCGTCGCGGCGCGGCATCAGCGTCCTCCATCCATCATCTGCGCGAAGCGCTCGAACAGATGGCGGCTGTCGTGGGGACCTGGTCCGGCTTCCGGGTGGTGCTGCACGGAGAAGCACCGCTCGCCGACCACTTCCAGGCCCTCGCAGACACCGTCGTTCAGGTTCACGTGCGTCATCCGAACTTGCCGGCCAAGCCCGGAGAAGGCATCCGCGTCAACCGCGAAGTTGTGGTTCTGCGAGGTGATCTCGATCCGTCCGGTGTCGAGATCCTTCACGGGATGGTTGCCGCCGTGATGACCGAAGGGAAGTTTCACCGTCGGTGCCCCAAGCGATCGACCGAGGATCTGATGGCCGAGGCAGATACCGAAGACCGGCACCTGACCGATGAGCGCGGCGACGGTGTCGACGAGATGGTCGAGGATGCCAGGGTCACCCGGCCCGTTCGAGAGGAATACACCGTCTGCTCCGCGCGCGAGCACCTCGGCCGCCGGTGTGGACGCGGGCACCACCTCGACGGAGCCGAAGTCGGTCAGGCAACGCAGGATCGTCGCCTTGACCCCGAAGTCGAGGGCAACGATGCGCCGGGGGGCAGTGGAGTCGAGCGTGTACGGCTCGGCGGTCGTCACCGTCGACACTAGATCGACGCCATCGGTACCGGGTTCGGAACGCGCGGCATCGAGCAACTCAGCCTCGCTGGCTGATCCGAACGCACCGGGTACAGCTCCGGAGTCGCGAAGCAGCCTCGTGAGCCGCCGGGTGTCGACCCCGGCGATCCCCGGGATGCCGAGCGCGGCGAGGTGTTCGCCAAGTCCCCGTTCAGCCCGATGGTTCGAATGGCGTCGGGCGAGGTCGCGAACGATGACCCCGCGGCATGCCGCTCCGCGCGACTCGGCGTCGGCCGTGTTCACGCCGTAGTTGCCGATGTGCGGGTAGGTGAAGGTCACCATCTGGCCCGCGTAACTGGGGTCGGTCAGGATCTCCTGGTAGCCCGAGAGCGCGGTGTTGAACACCACCTCACCGCTCGCGACCGACGCCGGCGCTCCAATCAACTCTCCCTCGAAGACACTGCCGTCCGCGAGGACAAGGGCTCCCTCACGGAGGCCGTCGTTGTGCTGTTCGCTCATCTCGTCGCTACTCCGTCGCGCACCACGGCTTCGCCGTGGAGGAAGGTGTGACGCGCCCGTCCCGTTAGCGGCACGTCCTGATAGGGGGTGTTGGTGCTCCGGCTCGCCAGAGCGTTGGGGTCGACCGTCCAGTTGATGGCCGGGTCAATGACGGTGAGGTTCGCCGGCTCGCCAACCTCGACTGGCCGTCCGTGGAGATGGTGGAGACCAGCGATCGCCGCTGGTCTCCACGAGAGGAGTGCGATGAGTTCGCGGAGCGGGAGGTCGAGATGCGCGCGCGCCACGCCGAACGCGGTCTCGAGGCCGAGCATGCCGGGCGGAGCGGAATCGAGCGGCCGCTCTTTGGCGTGACCGGGGTGGGGAGCGTGATCGGTGGCGATGGCATCGATCGTGCCGTCGATGAGCCCGAGTCGCACCTCCTCCACATCGCGCATCGTGCGAAGGGGCGGATTGACCTTGAAGACGGGATCGAATCCGCGGAGGCGCTCGTCGGTGAGGCTGATGTGGTGCGGGGTGGCCTCGGCGGTGACCGGAAGGCCATCGGCCTTCGCCGCCCGCACAAGTTCGACGCTGCGGGCGGTCGACAAGTGCAGCAGATGGACCGGCGAGCCAGTGAGGCGCACCAGTTCGATGTCGCGGTGCACCATCAGTTCCTCGGCCAGGGCAGGCCAGCCGGGAAGGCCGAGATGCGAGCAGCACTCGCCCTCGTGCATCACGGCACCCGCGGTGAGCGATGACACCTCACAGTGTTGGGCGAGCGTGAGACCGAGCTCGCCCGCGTACTCGAGGGCGCGTCGCATGAGCCCGTCGTTCTGAACACCGCTGCCGTCGTCGGTGAAGATCCGCACACCGGCAGCGGCCAGTTCCGCGAACGGCACCAGCCGCTCACCCGCCCGACCGACGGTGATCGAGGCCGATGGGTGGACATCGCAGAGCCCGGCCCGTCGGCCCTCGGCGCGCACGAAGTCCACGACGCTGACGCAGTCCTGCGTCGGGTCGGTGTTCGGCATGGCGACGACCGCGGTGTAGCCACCGAGAGCGGCCGCGCGCGATCCGGTCTCGATCGTCTCGGCTTCGGTCATCCCGGGCTCACGGAGGTGGGTATGGAGGTCGACGAATCCGGGCGCGACCACCAGACCGGTCACGTCGATCACCTCGCCGACGTCGGCATCGAGTCGTTCCCCGATCTCAGCGACGACCCCGTCGGCGACCCGAACATCGATCCGACGCTCACCGCCGATATCGATCACCGTTCCCCCGGCGAGAAGCACGCCACCGACACCTTG
>Ga0222718_10000944_pt1 | contig 29474 bp, 22 predicted proteins | sample C33_27DmetaG_FD_165045 | JGI IMG/M metagenome (GOLD analysis project Ga0222718, IMG submission 165045) | Estuarine water microbial communities from San Francisco Bay, California, United States - C33_27D | ecosystem: Environmental > Aquatic > Marine > Unclassified | place: USA: California...
CAGCTTTCTTGGCAGCTGGCTTTTTCGCCGCAGCTTTCTTGGCAGCTGGCTTTTTCGCCGCAGCTTTCTTGGCTGGTGCTGCTTCTTCGGGTGCGGCGTACAGCGTATCTGTGTCGATTGTGACATCAGTTACCTTGGCCATTTCAAGAATGAAATCAATAACCTTGTCTTCGAAGATCGGGCCAGCAATTTGCTGCATCGCTTGTGGGTTTTTCTGGAAATATTCCAGCACCATCTGTTCTTGACCCGGATAACGGCGTGCTTCTTCAAATACCGCACGGCGGGTATCTTCTTCGGTCACTTCGATATTGTTTTCACGGCCAATTTCGGTGATCAGCAGCCCAAGCCGAACACGGCGTGTGGCAACTGACTCGGCTTCGGCTTTGGCATCATCATCCATGCCCTCATCGACAGCAGGATGGTCATGGTCATGGTCGTGATCATGGTCGTGATCATGGTCGTGATCCTGCTCAGCCGCTTTCGGGTTCATCGCCCGTGCCACTGACTCATATTCCTGCTTGAACAATGATGGTGGCACGTCAAAAGCCTCGCCTTCAGCAAGCGCATCAAGAACATTTTTCTTGGTCATTTGACGCAAGGCTGTTTGATGCTGGCCATTGATCTGCTCGGCGATTGCGCCTTTCAGACCATCAAGATTTTCAAATCCAAGACGTGTCGCCAATTCATCATCAATGCTGGCGTCAGCCTTTTCATGAAGCTCATTCAGTTTCACTTCGAAAACAGCCAATTTACCAGCCAGATGGGCAGCTTGATAATCTTCTGGGAAGGTTACTGGCACATCGATTGTTGTCCCCGGCTTTGCGCCAACAATACCGTCTTCAAAACCCGGGATAAAGCTGTTTGAACCAAGCTCAAGCGAATGGCCTTCGGCGGTACCGCCTTCAAAAGCCTCGCCGTCGATCCGACCAATAAAATCAATCATCGCAACATCGCCTAATTTCGCGGCGCGTGCCTTGGCAATTGGAGCTGTCGGACGGTTTTCGTCGGCAATGCGCCCCAACGTCTCTTCAACCTCTTTTGGATCGCTGTCAATTTTCGGACGATCAACACTAACTTTGCCAAGATCAGGAATCGTAATTGCTGGCATGACTTCACATGCAAGCGATGCTTCGAGGTCTTTGCCATCTTCATAAGATTTGATATCGACCTGTGGCTGGCTTGCAAGACGAAGATCATTGCCTTCGATCGCCTGACGAGCGCCTTCATCAAGTGCTGCCTTGATCGCATCGCCGCGAACCTGATCGCTAAAGCGTGATTTCACAACCGACATTGGCACTTTACCCGGGCGGAAACCCGGCATTTTTACTGTTGTCGCAATTTCTTCCAGCTTTTTGGAAACTTCGGCGTCAATCTCGGCTGCGGTGATTACGATTTGATATTCACGCAACAAGCCTTCTGATTTGGTCTCAGACACATTCATCGAACCATTTATCCTTTATCTTGCCATGACCGGTCATCCGGCCGATTTGTGATATGGCGGCACAGCCATATCGGGTTTTCCCAGACCGGTTTGATCTTAAACGATCTAGGCCAAACTATTTGTTGCCCGTACCGGCCTAACCTAAACGCTGGGACAGACGGCACCGCCCGATCGGCATTCACCCTGTCACCTTAAACCTGAACCGCAGATGCGGCAAAAATCCTTGCAATCAGATGGTGCGGGCGGAGGGACTCGAACCCCCACGACTTTCGCCACTGGTACCTAAAACCAGCGCGTCTACCAATTCCGCCACGCCCGCACATCGTCATCTGCTTCTTTTGCCAACGTCTTTCATCCGCTTTGACAGCGCGGCCAAAGACGCCGGCTTCCCCATCAATTGTCAGGAGAAATGGGGCGAGTGACCGGTTTTGAACCGGCGACCTCCAGTGCCACAAACTGGCGCTCTAACCAACTGAGCTACACCCGCCATCAGCAACGCGCCCAGCTTTCTCCGAAAATCAAAGAATACCCAGCCCGAAACTGGACGCGAACATAATCCAAGCCTTGCCAGCATGCAAGGGGCTTTTACAGGTCTTTTTCCCATGCAAATGAAAGGCCGGTGATGCTTTTGCGAATGCGGCTTGATCGCACCGTGACAACCTAGCCTTTCAGCGGCCGTCCGGGTTTAAAGACACCGCTTGCCGACGCGATCACCCGGCCATCGGGAGCCAGAACCTCGCCTTCAGCAAAAAACACTGACTTACCGCCGCCTGTTCGCCGCGCCTTGGCAAGGGCAAAACCATCTTCTAGCTGCAGTGGCGCGATATATTGCGTCGTCAAAGACAAGGTCAGCCCGGGATACAGCCCGTCAGGTGCAGGCCGGTAACTGCCAGACATTGCCAATGCCACATCCAGCATGCTGGCATAAAGCCCGCCATGGACAAGCCCAAGCGGGTTAAGATGATCATGCGTCAAATCAACCTGAAGCGATGCCAAACCGTCCTGCCAGTCAAGAATCATGATTCCATTATGATGATTGAACCCGCCGGCTTGGTTCAATTGGTTGATCCGCTGATCTGCATGCGCCTTGATCATGACCCGGCAACCGGAAAATCGCGGCCAAGAGTGTAAAATTCAGCATTTGGGCGCATCGAAGTCAGGCTCGCCATCCGGTTCGACAGCGCAAATAGGCCGGTAATGGCGGCAATATCCCAGATGTCATCATCGCTGAAACCATGCTGGTGAAGCATGGCGAAATCATCGTCACCTATGTCTTGGGACCGGTTACAGGTTTTGATGGCAAAATCCAGCATCGCCTTTTGCCGGTCCGTAATATCGGCTTTCTTGTAATTGGTCGCGATGGCATCAGCGATGGTTGCCGATTTTTCATAGATCCGCAGAATGGCACCATGCGCCACAACGCAGTAAAGACAGTTGTTTTCTGCCGAGGTGGCAACAACGATCATTTCGCGCTCGCCTTTGCTAAGGCCGGAATCGCGTCGCATCAATGCTTCATGATAGGCCCAAAAGGCACGCAATTCATCGGGTCGATGCGCCAATGCCCAAAACACATTTGGCACAAAGCCCGCCTTTTCCGAGACATCGTGAAATAGCTTTTGCAGATCGGCTGGCAAAGCCGCAAAATCCGGAACCGGAAACCGGCTGATGGCATGTGTTGTCATTATGTCCTCATATTCAAGAATAAACGGCAAATGATCCGCGTTGTAACGCGGCAATTTAGACGAGAATAACCCTTTAGAGTCTCGCCCGTTTCTTTCCCTGCGCGTGGCCGATTCACCATATCTTTGTCTTTCCCCGATCGCAACTATGCCTAAAATTTAGGCAATATGCTTATCGTAAGGGCAGATTCGCCAAAATAGGCATCGAAGCCCGTCACCCACATCTGGCCGGTCTTGCCTTAACCCTGTCGATTGGCCAGAAGAAGGCTAGCATCCGCGGCCATGCGGCGGCTGATTGGCGCTGCCTCGTCTTAAAGACGGGCGCTCTTTTTGAAATGCAGACTCAGGCCCTAACAGAAAAGTGACAGGTTATGAAAAAAATTGAAGCCATTATTAAACCCTTCAAATTGGATGAAGTGAAAGAAGCTTTGCATGATGTTGGGATTCAAGGAATCACCGTACTCGAAGCCAAGGGTTTCGGCCGCCAGAAAGGCCATACTGAGCTTTATCGCGGTGCTGAATATGTCGTCGATTTCCTGCCAAAGGTTAAGATTGAGGTTGTAATTGACGATGCCATGACCGAACGGGTGGTTGACGCCATTCAAAACGCGGCGCAAACAGGCCGCATTGGTGATGGAAAGATTTTCATCTCGACAATTGACGAAGCGATCCGCATCCGCACGGGCGAACGCGGTAGTGACGCGGTATAAGCACTGGTCTCGACCATGCCGAACCCAGACTAAACAGAGTTTAACGATTAAGTTTTAAATGACAGATAACGGAAGGATCCCTAAAATGTCTGACGCAAAAAAAATCATGGAAATGATCAAAGAACACGACATCACTTATGTCGATCTGCGTTTCACCGATACGCTTGGTAAAATGCAGCATGTAACCCAGCATATCGACACGATTGATGAAGATGCGCTGAACGAAGGCTTTATGTTTGACGGCTCGTCAATTGCTGGCTGGAAAGCCATCAATGACTCAGACATGACATTGATGCCTGATCTGTATCGTGCTTACATCGACCCGTTCTTTGCCCAGCCAACATTGGCATTGTTCTGCGACGTTCTTGAGCCATCAAGCGGCGAAGCCTATGATCGCGACCCGCGCGGGACCGCCAAGGCAGCTCTTGCGCATATCGAAACTTTGGGCATTGCTGATACAGCCTTTTTCGGTCCTGAAGCCGAATTCTTCATTTTTGAAGATGTCAAAATCGACGTATCAATGAACCGTGGCCTATACTCGGTCGATAGTGTTGAAGGCCCTTACAACAGCGCCCGCAAATATGGCGAAGGCAACCTTGGCCACCGTCCGGGTGTCAAAGGCGGCTATTTCCCAGTGCCACCAGTCGATTCGGGGCAGGACATCCGGTCTGAAATGGTATCGGTTATGGCCGATATGGGCGTTGCTGTTGAAAAGCATCACCATGAAGTTGCCCCATCGCAGCATGAGCTTGGCATCAAATTTGGCACATTGCTGGAAACTGCTGACAACATGCAGCTCTATAAATATTGCGTTCATCAGGTTGCCCATGCTTATGGCGTAACCGCGACTTTCATGCCAAAGCCAATTTCCGGTGATAACGGATCAGGCATGCATGTTCACCAGTCGCTTTGGTCAGATGGCAAGCCGCTTTTCGCTGGCAACCAATATGCCGATCTGTCTGAAACTGCGCTTTACTACATTGGCGGCATCATTAAACACGCCAAGTCACTGAACGCTTTCACCAACCCATCAACCAACAGCTACAAGCGGTTGATCCCGGGTTATGAAGCCCCTGTTCTGTTGGCTTACTCATCACGCAACCGGTCAGCATCATGCCGTATTCCGCATGTGAATTCACCGGCTGGCAAGCGTGTTGAAGTGCGTTTTCCAGATGCAACAGCAAATCCATATCTGTCATTCTCGGCAATGCTGATGGCCGGTGTTGACGGTATTCGCAACAAGATTCACCCCGGTGATGCGATGGATAAGGATCTTTATGATCTGCCACCTGAAGAACTGTCACAAATCCCGACCGTTTGTGGATCACTTCGCGAGGCACTTGAGGCATTGAATGAAGACCGCGCCTATCTGACTCAGGGCAATGTGTTCACCGACGATCAGATCGACGCCTTTATCGAGCTAAAAATGCAAGATGTGATCCGTCTGGAGCACACACCTGCACCTGTCGAATTTGATATGTATTATTCATATTAATCGATCGCAAAAGATAATCTGAAAAGGCGGGGCTGGTTCCCGCCTTTTTCTTTGCCGTCTCAAATCTGCCGTTTCTGGTATCAGCCATTTCTGGTATCAGCTGTTTTTGGGGCATTCTTGGGTATTTTGCCAGTCAAGCAGGCCAGTCAATCACAATATATTGGCGTTTGAGCAACAGATCATTGCTAGATACGGTAGACAGACGCTATCCAAGGCCGATATAGTGGCGCAGCGCCGCATTCCGCTGGCGACCGCCTTTAAACCCGATGAGTGATTGATGGCTGATCTATTTGGCAATGCCGCAAAAACCGATGATTATGATGCGTCCAATATCGAGGTATTGGAAGGGCTAGAGCCTGTTCGCCATCGTCCGGGAATGTATATTGGCGGCACTGACGACCGTGCCTTGCATCATCTGGCTGCTGAAATTCTCGACAATTCGATGGATGAAGCTGTTGCTGGCCATGCCAACCGGATTGATATTCATCTCGAATCTGCCGACCGATTAACCATTCGAGATAACGGACGCGGCATGCCAACGGGCAAACATCCAAAATTTCCCGATCAATCCGCCGTTGAAGTCATTATGACAACGCTTCATGCTGGCGGTAAATTTTCGGGCAAGGCCTATGCAACCTCAGGCGGTCTGCATGGTGTTGGCGCGTCAGTCGTGAATGCGTTATCAAGCGATTTAATGGTTGAGATCGCGCGTGACAAAATTCTGTTTCAACAGCGATTTTCGCGCGGCAAGCCGCTTGGCCCGCTGGTTGAAGTTGGCGCTGCCCCTAATCGCCGCGGCACATCGGTTAGCTTTACGCCCGATACTGAGATTTTTGGTGCTGGCGCAAAATTCCGCCCTGCCACCCTGTACCGGATGGCACGATCCAAGGCCTATCTATTTGCCGGTGTTGAAATTCGTTGGCGGTGCGATCCGGCATTGCTTGGCAATGATGATCCCATTCCGGCCGAGGCCAGCCTGCATTACCCGGGCGGCCTTGCCGATTATCTTACCGATGCGACCACTGACAAAGCCTTGATGATTTCCACCCCTTTTGCCGAAGCGGTAGAGCTTGACGGGCAGAAATTTGAATGGGCCATCACTTGGCTTGGTCCGGGTGAAGATGGCTTTTTCCACAGCTATTGCAACACGGTGCCAACACCATCAGGTGGAACACACGAAACCGGCTTTCGCCAGGCCATCGTTCGCGGCCTTCGCAGCTTTGGCGATTTGGTTGGCAATAAAAAAGCCGCTGATATCACGGCTGATGATGCGCTTGCTGGCGGCGCGATCATGTTGTCGGTGTTTTTGCGCGATCCGCAATTTCAGGGGCAGACCAAAGACCGGCTTGTCTCGACCGATGCAACTCGCCAAACCGAACAGGCCGTTCGTGACCGGTTTGATCAATGGCTGTCAGCCGATGCCGGACGTGCAACATTTTTGCTGGATGCCGCGATTGAGCGCGCGGATGACCGCAAACGCCGCAAAAAGGAAAAAGAAGTTGCGCGGAAATCGGCGACAAGACGTTTGCGCCTTCCGGGCAAACTGGCTGATTGTTCGTCAAGCGATCATGAAGCAACCGAATTATTCTTGGTCGAGGGTGATTCGGCTGGCGGATCGGCAAAACAGGCACGCGATCGGAAAATTCAAGCGGTGTTACCCCTTCGCGGTAAAATCTTGAATGTCGCAAGCGCATCGACCGAAAAATTAAGCGCCAATCAAGAATTATCGGACCTGTCTTTGGCATTGGGCGTTAAACCGGGAAAGGATTTCCGGCTTGATGACCTTCGCTATGGCCGGATCATCATCATGACCGATGCCGATGTTGATGGTGCGCATATCGCGGCATTGCTAATGACCTATTTTTACCGCGAAATGCCCCAGCTTGTTGAGGCTGGACGGCTTTATCTGGCGCAGCCGCCGCTGTACCGGCTGACGCAAGGCGGCAAAACCGTCTATGCGCTGGATGAAGAACAGCGCGAAGCCAGCATGAAAAACATCTTTGATGGGCGCGGTAAGGTTGAAATCAGCCGCTTTAAGGGGCTTGGTGAAATGCCACCATCACAATTGAAAGAGACAACGATGAATCCGGCAAGCCGCCGCTTGTTGCAGGTTTCATTACCGCTTCGCGACTCGGTTGGCGCCGATTTGCGGCGTCACACTGACCAGCTGGTCAATACATTGATGGGCAAAAAGGCCGAATTGCGATTTGGTTATATTCGCGATCATGCCGAAGATGCGCTGGCTAATCTTGATGTATAGCGTTCCCCAGATTTTGAGGTTTTCATGCGTCCACAACTAGCACTTCGACTGATCGGTGGCGGGCTGGTTTTGCAAGGGCTGCTGTTTTACGGCTTTGCAACACCGCTGACGATCCAGATTTTCCCGGGTGCCAGCGATGAAGCGGTTCATGTTGGTATGATCATGCGGCGCGGCCTTGCGGCAATGTCTTTTCTGGCGGGTCTGGTCATTTTTCTGGTTCGCGACGATGGATATCGAACAACAAAACGCGTGTTATTCGGCTGTGGCATCGGATTTGCCGCCATTACCTTGTCACTGATTAAGATCCTTGCCGAACAGGCTGCGGTTATCCCACTTCCTGCAATCGCGCTTTATGGCTTTGTCGCGGTCTATGCGCTGTATATTTCGGTTCGCAAGCAGAAAACAGCCTAGCCGCTAATCGGCAGCGCGCTCGAATAATGACTCAATCGCGTTGGTGACGGCCTCGGGCGCCTCGATTGATGACAGATGTCCAATACCATTTAGCAGGCATAATTCGGCCTGCGGCGCAAGACCGGCCATTTCAACCGACAGATTTGGCGGCGTCAAAACATCCATATTGCCACATAAAACAAGAACCGGCGCGGCAAAGCTGGCCAGCGTGTCACGCTGGGCGCGCCGCCCCATAATTGCCGTTTGCTGTTGGACAAAGCCAATGCGCCCAATTTCGGCTGCCATGGCCAGAACATCGGCAACAATCGCCTCATCTTGCAATGCCGCCTCAGATAATAGGCGCGGCATCAAACGGCGTGTGACGCCTTGAAAGCCTTTTTGTTTGGCAAGAGCGATTGCCTGCTGGCGTTGGCGTTGGCTTTCGGCGCTATCATCGCGGCAATTGGTGCTAAGCAATGCCATCGCTGCCATCCGTTGCGGTGCCAGCCGCGCCATTTCCAAAGCCACATAACCACCCATTGACAGGCCAATCGGCACCAAGGGGCCTTCACAAAGATCAAGTGCTGCCTGCGCCATGTCATGAATTGAGTCATGGCGCGTTGTATCAGCGATATAACCCTGATTTGGCAGGCTGGCGCGCTGTTTGGCAAAAAGCAATTCGGTACAAAGAAGACCGGGAATAAAAATTGGTGTGAATGACGGCATCAAGGGCTCGGTGGGGGTGATAGAATGAAAGATTGACCTCGGCAGCATTACTCTGTATCACCAGCAACGTTGAAAGCCCATAAAAACTTATGGAATTTACGGTAAATTGCCCGTTTGTGGCGCAAAGACATTTCCAGTCAATATCAATAGGGAACTTATCCTTGAACTTTTCAGATCTCGGCCTCAGTGACGAGCTAAGCAGGGCGGTAGCCGATCTAGGTTATACCAGCCCAACACCCATCCAAGAAAAATCCATCCCCATTGTTTTGATGGGCCGTGATATTCTTGGCTCGGCGCAGACCGGCACTGGCAAAACTGCCTCATTCACCTTGCCGATGATTGATATTCTGGCCTCTGGCCGCGCCAAGGCACGCCTGCCCCGCTCGCTTATTCTTGCGCCAACGCGCGAATTGGCGGCACAGGTTGCCGATTCTTTCGAAAAATTCAGCTCATACCATAAATTAAGCATGGCATTATTGATCGGCGGCGTCAGCTTTACCGAACAGAATGCAGCGCTCAGCAAGGGCGTTGATGTGCTGATCGCCACACCGGGTCGGTTGCTGGATCATTTCGAACGCGGCAAAGTTCTGTTGAATGATGTGAAAATTCTGGTGATTGACGAAGCTGACCGGATGCTTGATATGGGCTTTATCCCCGATGTTGAGCGGATCGCTAGCCTGTTACCGCGGATGCGCCAAACGCTGTTTTTCTCGGCAACATTGTCGGATGATATTCAAAAGCTTGGCGCAAAATTTGTGATGAATCCAAAGGTCATCGAAGTGGCACCACCAGCGGCAACAGCCGATACGGTTGCCCAGCATTTGATTTGGACTGACGTCAGAAAAAAACGCCAGATTTTGCGCGATATTCTGCGCCATGAAGCGGTCAAGAATGCGGTTATTTTCTGTAATCGTAAACGCGATATCGCCGAATTGATCAAATCGCTGACGCGGCATGGCTTTTCGGCTGTTGCCCTTCATGGAGACATGACCCAATCAGCGCGCCTTGAAGCCCTACAGCGGTTCAAAGATGGCGAAGTGCCGCTGATGATCGCTTCAGATGTGGCCGCACGCGGGCTTGATATTGCCGGCCTTAGCCATGTTTTCAATTTTGATGTGCCAAGCCATGCCGAAGATTATGTTCATCGCATTGGCCGGACTGGCCGCGCTGGCAAATCGGGGCGCGCCTTTACCATCGCTGCCAGCAAAGATGACATCAAATATATCGGCTTTATTGAAAAGCTAATTGGCAAACCTGTTCCGCAAATCACCGTTGTTGATGGCAAGGTTGTTGAATCAGGGGCAAAATCATCAGCCTCAAAACCCGCAATCAGTGATGGTCAAGACGTTGCCAAAACCGACAGCGGCCAGTCAAATGCGGCCAGCGCGCCAACAGAAGAAGCTGGTGAAAAGCCAGCGTCAAAGGGTCGTGGTCGCGGCAGAAATGCCAAAAAAACAGCCGACAAGCCCGTTGAAACTGACGCATCAAAAAATGATGGGCCGCAAAATGACGTGGTGCAAATTGATGCGACCAACGAAAAACCCGCTAAATCGGCAAAGGCAAAATTGGCTGGCAGTTCGGCTAGCGGTTCATCTGACGTGTCTTCATCTGCGCAAGCGGCAAAACCAGCACCCAAAACAGCCGCAAAAAACAAAAACCGGAATCGCGATGATGAATTGCCATCACCGCCGGATTGTTCGGGAAATACTTTGGCTGAAACAGGCCATGTTCCGGCATTTTTGCGCCGCTAGCATCACGGCAAAACCGCGATTGATCATCGTCTGATTATCGCCGTCAGTCATCGCCAGTGATGATCGTCTAATCAAATCTATGCCATGTGGCACGATCACCCGCCTTTTACGCGGGTGACGGGCTATCGCCCAACGCCTTATCAATGACCTCACGAAGATCATTTGATTGCGCCTGTTTTTGTATCTTTTGCAACACTGCGCCCATCTTGGCACGCCGATCAGGGGCGTACTGCGCCATACGCGTTAAAGGCAAAGCCATCCTTGCCGCCAATTGCGGGTTACGCGCATCAATATCAATCAGGCAATCGCCGATAAAATCAAAGCCTGATCCGTCATCAGCATAGAAATGCACCGGATTTCCCGTCATAAAGGCACCAAGAACCGACCGCAATTTATTCGGATTATTCGCATCAAATGCCGGATGCGCCATTAATTCACCAAGCCGCGCAATCGTGCCAGAGACAAGCGACATCGATTCCATCATAAACCATTTTTCCATGACAAGCGGGCTGTCCTGCCACCGGTCATGAAATGCCTGCAAAGCAATGGCACGCGCCGGATGGTCACAATGGTTCAAGGCCATTAATGCGCCTTGTGACAGGGTCATATTCTGGTCATGCACCTGGTTTGCGGCGCGTTCAATCGCGGCATTGTCACCGGCCGCAATGGCCAAGCCCAACAACCGGTTTAACAGGGCACGCCCACCATCTGTTTTGGCCATGATTGCCACATTTTCATCGGTCAGCGCAGATTTTATTTGCGGTGCCAGCATCCGCCCAAGAGCGGCCTCAACCGCCCGTCTTGCATGAAACAGCGCCACTGGATCGGCTGGCATCATACGGCTTTCCAGAACCGAAATCGCCGGAAGTGCCAAAAGCCCCGATTTAAACATATCCAGTAAATCTGGATCGGCGAGACTGTTGGCATAAGCCTTGGCGAGTGCCGCAATTGCGGTTTCATCAACGCCAAGTTTCGGATCATCTGCAATTGCCAGAATTTGATCGGCAAGAAGTGTTTGCGCCGCATCCCAGCGGTTAAACATATCAGCATCATGCGCCATTAAATGCAGCCGTTCAGATGACGATAAATCATCTTTCAAAATGACCGGTGCTGAAAAATTGCGAAGCAAACTTGGCACGATTTTTCCAGATGATGCCGGGAAAATCGGTTGAAGATGCGTCTTGCCAGTGACCAGAATGACCTGTTCATCAAGATAGGGCGCATCAGCCGACAGCCGGAATGGCACAATCGCTCCATCATCGCCAACAAGCCCAAGACGAACCGGTATCGGCAGCGGCAATCGGGGTGTCTTTGCCATGGTTTCAGGAATAGTCTGGGTAAATTCGATGGCAAAAGCCTGATCATCATCAATCGCCACGCGGCTGGCGGTCAGTTCAGGCGTTCCGGCCTGCGAATACCAGCCAGCAAAGCCCGACAGATCAACACCATTTGCATCGGCAAGTGCCGCCACAAAATCATCGCAGGTTACTGCCGCCCCGTCATGGCGCTTAAAATAAAGATCGGTGCCGCGCCGAAACCCATCCTTGCCAAGATAGCCGGCAAGCATGCGAATGACCTCAGCGCCTTTTTCATATACCGTCGCCGTATAAAAATTATTGATCTCACGATAGCTTTCAGGCCGGATTGGGTGCGCTGTTGGGCTGCGATCTTCGGGAAATTGCGCGGCGCGAAGCATCGACACATCATCGGCGCGTTGTAGACCAGCATCATGCATATCGGCTGAAAAACACTGGTCGCGAAAAACCGTCAGCCCCTCTTTCAGAGTTAATTGAAACCAGTCACGGCAGGTCACACGATTACCGGTCCAATTATGGAAATATTCATGGGCAATAATCGATTCGACACGATGCAGGTCAGTGTCGGTTGCGGTTTTCGGATCGGCCAGCACAAATTTGCTGTTGAAAATATTCAGGCCTTTATTTTCCATCGCGCCCATATTGAAATGGCTAACCGCAACGATCTGGAACAGATCAAGGTCATATTCAAGACCATAAACCTCTTCATCCCAGCGCATTGACCGTTTCAGCGAATCCATCGCATGATGGGTCAAACCAACATTGCCTTTTTCAACATAGATATGAAGATCAACCCTGCGCCCCGACATGGTTTGAAAGTTGTCAACAGCACAATCAAGATCACCAACGACCGCCGCGAATAGATAGCTTGGTTTTGGATGCGGGTCATGCCAGATAGCAAAATGCCGGTCAGTACCGCAATTGCCCCTTTCGATCAGGTTTCCATTCGACAGCAATTGTGGATAGGTGCGCGCCGCTTCTAACCGAACGGTGAAAATGCTCATCACATCAGGGCGATCAGGGTAAAAGCCGATCCGGCGAAACCCTTCAGGCTCGCATTGTGTGCAATACATACCGCCCGATAGATACAGCCCTTCGAGTGCGGTATTGGTTTCAGGGTGGCATTTGGCGATTGTTTCAACAACACAAGCACCTGTCAGGCCGGTAATCTGCAATCCTGATTCATCATGGCTATAGTCAGTATCGGCCAAGGATTTGCCATCAACCGAAATTGATTGAAGCTCAAGCCCGCGCCCATCAAGATGCAAAATCCCCGCCCCACCAGCCGCAGGGTTCGGCGTGACGGCCAATTTGGTTGTGACAATGCTGCCAAGATCATGAATGTCGATGTTCAGATCGACTGCCGTTACCAGAAAAGCGGGCGGCGTATAGTCCTCGCGACGTTTTAGCATCGGCGTTAGCTTGAGTCGCGTGATGTTGTATAGGCTTCTTGGCAATGTGTCAGGCAATAGGGCTTGCCGGGTACAATCGCATCACCGCAAAAGACAAAGCCATTTTTCTTGGGATCGCCAGTTGGCCAGCAACATTTGCTTCTGGACCATTCCAATTGGCGCAATTCAAGGCGCAACGGCAAATTTTCAGTCACCTCAGGCACGGCGACTTTTTGCTTTTCAACCTTTGGCCGGCTAATTGGCGATGGGCGCTTTGGCAGGCCCATCCGGTGGGCTTTGCCAGCAATCGCGTTGCGCGATACGCCAAGTGCCTCGCCAATTTGCGAAATGGACAAGCCTTGCGTCCACAGCTCTTTCAGCTTTTCAAGACGTTCATCAGTCCAAACATTTGCTGTATCGGTCATTCACTTCCTCATTTCCCAATGATTGCGCCAACGATTGCGCCAACAGATGCTTTTTTGCAGCACCGCCTCGTTATAGCTGTCTGGCCAAACGAACTCAATGACCGAATCGGCTATTTGGCTATAACGCCCCGATAAATTTACCAATCAGGTCGATTTGGTAATCCAGCATATGCCGCCCATAATGCACACGAAGCCCTGCTTTTTGTGCCGCAACAAGCCATTCGGTCTCAGCAGGAACCATGATGATATCGGCAATCACCGTATCAGGACGCACCGCATCCAGCGCCAAAGGCAGGGCATCGCCCGGTTTCAGGCCAAGGCTGGTGCTGTTAATGATCATATCAGCGTCACCGCCATCACAATCAGCAAGCGCGGCGGCGTGAACATTGGCAAAGCCGGTTTTGCTGGCAAGCAGGCTGGCAAGTTCTTCAGCCTTGCCAAGGCTGCGATTGGCGATGGTCAATTTACCAATTTTTGCCTCAACCAGCGCCGCCGCAATGGCACGGGCAGCACCGCCTGCCCCAATCAGCAAAATCGCTTTATCGGCGACATCATATCCATTGCCAATCGCGCCAGCGACAAAACCGGCACCATCAAAATTATCGCCATGCATTGTACCATCATCATCAAACCGCACCGCATTAACCGCCCCGGTCAATTGGGCGGCGGTGCCAAGGCTGTCACAAAGATCGGCAAGCGGCATTTTATGGGGGATCGTCACCGCAAGCCCGCCAAAATTTGGCATGGCGCGAAGCGCGTTGATGATGCGTTCCAGCTTTTCGGGCGGCGCATTGATTGGCACCATGATATGGGGCAAACCCGCCACCGCAAAACGCGGGTTAAACACCATTGGTGCCCGAACATGATCAACCGGATGAGCGATCACACCAAAGACGCGTGTTGCCCCGTCAACCCATGGCATCGGGTTGGATAATTCAGTTTCAGGCGGCAAAGACATCTACCCATTCCCCTATATCATGCCCAGCATGGCCGGTATTGTCAGCAAGCTGCGCCTTTTGTTGTCGTCAAGCTATGCCCGCGATGGGGTAAAAGCAAGTCATGCCTGCCAAAATCATGGCAAATTATTGCCCAATTATTGCCAATTTATGACCTCGAAAAGATCACAGCCGCGCCCCTTTCCCGCCCCTATTTAACAGGATTATAGCGATGTGGCACCGGTATGCTGGAATTCATCACCCACTGTTTGTTCGGCTGCCGGTGTCAACTTTCGTCAATGCGTTACAAAAACGCACCAAAAACAGCAACCAAAGGAACAGCCTATGAAACAGCGTTATTTCCCCGTTCTGATCGGTGCCGGCCTTCTGGTATCGGGAAGCATCATAACCGGACTTGCCAATGCCGATATGGACGATGCGTCACATAAGCGCGACAAGTTCATGGCAAAAAAGCTCGACATCAATAATGATGGTATGATCAGCCTTGAAGAACTCACCAGCCGCCAAGATAAGCGGTTTCAAATGCTTGATCTTAACGCCGACGGCATGATCGACAAAACCGAGTTTAACGGCCGCATCGTTGCCATGTTCGAGAAGATGGACAGCAATGGTGATGGCAGCTTGGATGATAAAGAAATCCGCAAGATGAAGCGCCATAGCTACGGCAAGATGTAAAACACAACAGGCGGATATTGCAATTCGCCTGCCTTCACCGGCCTTTGCCCATCACCTCCTCCTATTCGTCGCTCACAAAATCCAATGACGCCGAATTGATGCAATAGCGAAGGCCGGTGGGTTGCGGCCCATCGGGAAACACATGGCCAAGATGCGCGTCACAACGGTCACAATGAACCTCGGTGCGGCGCATAAAAAAGCTTTCATCAACATTTTTGCCGATATTTGCCTCATCAACCGGCGCAAAAAAGCTTGGCCAGCCCGATCCTGAGTCAAATTTCGTCTCGGACGAAAATAACGGTGTTGCACAGCAGATACAAAGATAGGTGCCAGCGTCATAATGTTTATCAAGACGGCCTGAAAAAGCCCGCTCGGTGCCGTGTTTGCGTGTTACATGATATTGCTCTTCAGTCAGTTGCTCACGCCATTCCTCATCAGATTTATTAATCTTATCGCTCACTCTATTCTCCTTTATGCCTCGGCGAATTGGCGGCTTTGGCCTTCATCGCATTAAAAATGGCCAGCGGCGTTGCTGGCATATCAATATGGGTAATGTCCAGCGCATCACAAATGGCCGAAATCACCGCTTGCGGCGCACCAATGGCACCAGCTTCTCCCGACCCTTTGATGCCAAGCGCATTGTTGGCGCAGGCCGTATTGCGTGTGCTGATCTGAAACCCGGGGAAATGATCGGCGCGCGGCAAGGCGTAATCCATCAATGATCCGGCCAAAAGCTGGCCTGAATCATCATAAACAACATGTTCCAAAAGCGCCTGACCAACACCTTGGGCAATGCCGCCATGAATTTGCCCCTCAAGGGTTAACGGGTTGATAACAAGCCCAAAATCATCGACAACATGATAGCTGGCAATCTCAACAGCACAGGTCTGCCGGTCAATTTCAAGCTCGATGATATGGCATCCATAAGGATAGGTTGCACCATCGGTTTCATAAGGCTGCGCCCAATTCAGCCGGTGCTTTTCGCCGGAAATAGCAAGCTGGCGGACAAGGTCTTCAATCGCGATTGACCGGTTGGTGTCCTGCCGCAAAAACAGGCCATCGGTAAAATTCAGATCATCTTCGCCACATTCCAGCGCTTCGGCAGCAAAAGGCTTGGCAAGATCAATAATCTTTGCCGCTGCGACTGCTGTTGCCGACCCCAGAACCGCGGTCATTCGCGCACCACCGGTTGTGCCACGCGGGCTGCGGTTGGAATCTCCTTGTTTGACCGTAATCAGATCAGCATCATAGCCAAGACGGTCAGACAGGATTTGCGTTACTGTGGTTTGATGCCCTTGCCCGTTACATTGCTGCGAGCCATGAAGGATAACCCGCCCATCGTCCTGAAACTCAATATCAACACCTTCGTCAGCGCCATTGCCGCATTGCTCGAGATACATGCCAAAGCCAACACCGCGAAGCTTGCCATTTTCAGCCGATTCCGCCTTGCGTTTGGCAAATCCGGCAACATCAGCCGTGGCAAGCGCCATATCGAATAGTTCGGTCATTTCGCCCGAATCAATTGTGCCGCCACAAACCATCGCATAGGGAATCTGGCTTGGCTTGATCATATTGACGCGGCGAACATCAATCCGGCTATGGCCGGTTTCAGCGGCGATATGATCCATCAGCCGTTCCATCAGATAATTGGCCTCAGGCCGTCCTGCCCCGCGATAGGCATCAACCGCTGGCGTATTGGTCATCACACCGATCACCCGCAGGCTTGCCGCCTGAATATCATAATTGGTGGTCAGGGTGCGGCTTCCCGAAAGTGTTGGGATATAGGTTGAAAAATTCGACAGCCATGCTCCCATATTGGCATGGGCGGTGACCTGAAGCGCCAGAATACGCCCTGTTTTATCAATCGCTGCCCGCGCCCGAGACCGGTTATCACGACCATGCAAATCCGACAGGAACCCATCAGATCGTTCCTGCTGCCACCGCACCATTCGCCCAAGGCGGCGCGCCGCCCATGCAATACAGATTTGTTCTGGATGCAGAAAAATCTTAAAGCCAAAACTGCCGCCAACATCGCCGGTTTGAACCCTTACATCACTGCGTTCCATTGACAGCGCCTTGGCAATCTGTTCGGCAATGCCAACCACGCCCTGCGTTCCACACCAGATATCCAATGTGCCGTCTTTGGCACCGGGGGCGGCGACCATCGGGCGGGTTTCCATCGAATTGATCACAACGCGGCTATTCACCACATCGATCTCGACAATCTGATGGCCGTCGGCAATCGCGGCATTCATCGCAACTTCAGTCTCGTCAAGCTTGCCAGCCCCCCATTCAAAGGCAATGTTGTTGGGGTAACAATCATAAAGCTGCGGCGCGCCATCTTTCATCGCCTCGTAAATATCGGTAACCGCTGGCATTGGTTCAAATTCAGCAGCAATTAATTCGATTGCTGAATCAGCTATTTCCTGCTGATCAGCAACAACCATCGCCACAATATCGCCTGCATGACGATTAATACCCCGAACCATCGCTGGCTTGCTGACAAGCTGCATCTTGCCGCCACCAATCAGGGGCGGTCGATATTGGCAAAGAACATCACCAATATGATCGGCATCTAGATCGGCCTGTGTTGCGACAAGGTGAACCCCGTCCATCTGCCGCGCTGCCTCCAGATCAATATTCAGCAGGTGCGCATGCGCATAAGGGGCGCGCAAAAACGCCACACGCAAGCCCTGTCCGGGCGCAATATCATCACTATAGCGGCCAGCGCCGATCAGCAGCAGCCGGTCTTCGACCCGCGCGGTAGATTGTCCAATTCCAAATTTCATTTATCCTGCGCTCCTTAAAGACCAAAACCGCCCCATTTAATCGTGAAGACGGCGACTAGCCTCTAGTCATTGAATTGGCGATATGCCGCATAGATGCGGGTGCCGGTTGTCACCCAGCATAAAATGCCAAAGACGATTGCCATGAGACTGAAATAGTCAGGCCAGATCAGCATTGCAAGGAACAGCAGTATCGTTTCTGTTCCTTCGGTTAGACCGCCAAGATAATAAAATGCCTTTTTGCCGCGGATTTTGGTCGTAACCTGGTGTTTTTCGGCAAGGATGGCAAAGCCAAGAAAACTGGTGGCGGTGCCAATAAAACTGAAAATCAGGAACGCTGCCGCAAGCGCGGTTTCTGGCCGCGCCACTGCAAAGGCCATTGGAATCGCACTGTAAAAAATAAAATCGCTAACAATATCAAGATAGCCGCCAAAATCGCTTGACCGGCTGGCACGCGCCACCGCGCCATCCAGCCCGTCAATGACACGGTTTGCAATGACAAACCACAAAGCCGGATAAAATAGGCCGGCGGCAACACATCCCGCCGCAATCAAGCCAAAAGCCGCGCCAATCATTGTCACCTGATTGGCAGTCATACCTAGCGCCACAAGCCCCCGCCCAATCGGGTTTAGCAACCGGTCAATCAAGGGACGAAGCTGGGCGTCAAACATTGGGTCTAGCTCCGTTTTGTGCTTGGCCTGCGGGCAAATTGTGCAATGCCGGTTTCACCAGCAATCACATGCTGGCCCGTTTCGATCAGCAATTTGCATCCCGCCGGCACGAAAACATCAACAACACCGGCAATGCGCGCCATGCCAATCGGCGCACCAGCTTGGACAAATTTTCCTTCGGCCAGACGGCAAATCAACTGACGCGCGGTTTTGCTGCCAAGCTGGACAAGCATGATTTCGCGATCATAGGCATCACGAATACGGATTTCGCGGCGTTCATTTGATCCGCGCGCCGCCTGCCAGCTGGTGTGATCAAATCCCCATTTGCGAAACAAACCGGGTAACAGCAAATTTTCGACAATATGGCCGGTGATCGGGCTTGTTTGCAATTGCGTATCGGTCAAACGCGTTTGAATGGTGATGCGTTTGGCGGGCACGGCATCATCACCGGCAAGACCATCAGGAAATTGATCAGTTTCAATATCAAGAACAACACCATCTGCCGGTGCATAAATGATCTGGTCATCGGCTTTGGTTTGCCGGTTTGGCAGCCGAAGCCCATGCGCAAGCCACATCATTATGCCAAGGAAAAAACAGCCAAGCGGCAAAAAGATCATGCTTGTCAGGATGGTCACAATACCGGCAACCGCCAGCACCGGCCAACCATCATCGGCAATTTTCCAATCAGGTATGAATGTCATGTCTTGGCCTCATTTCCGATAACAGCGCCATTGCTACGCATAGCAAAGCCGTTTTACCGGTCATCTAATTTTTATCAGACGCCGTGGCAGATGATTGCGGTACGGCAAAAATCTGTTTTGGGTAAATCAGATCAGGATCGGCAATATCTTGCTGATTGCGCCGAACAATATCGACATATTTAACCCCCTCGCCCAACTGGTGATAGGCAATGCGCCAGAGCATATCGCCCTTATTCACCACGACCAGCGGCGATCCGTCTTGCCCCTTGGCCAGATCACGCGCTTTGACCGGCAGGTCATAACGGGCGATGATCTGATTGGCGTCATCAAATAACGCAAAGCGTAATTGATTCACCGCAATATCCATATCAAGACTGCCGGCCACCTGCCATGCGCCATCTGCCAAAACCAGCGCCTCACCAAATTGCCCTTTGGCATCATTGACCGTAACCCGAACGCCGCCTCTTGATGTGCCGGATATCAGAATACGGCTTGCATCGCGCCAGACAATCGCACTTGGTGCCAATGCTGCAATCTGACTCGCCGCAATCTGACTTTTGGCTTGGGGTTTTGCTGGAGCAGCCTCAGCAGCATCAGCAACAATTGTCCCACTGGCGGTTGCTTCACTGGCGGTTGCGGCCGATTTAGTCTTATCCACATCATCCGGCGACTGGATTAGCACCGGCACCTCGGTCGCGGTTTCCGGCAAGAGCGCAACGAGTGGTTTGGTTTCGGTATCTTGATAAATTTCAACAGCCAGACTGCGATCGGCCATTTCGGTTGTTCCGTCACTGCGTTCCATCGCAACCGAGATCAAATGCTGGCCAGCCGCAAGTGATTTTTCAAGCACAATTACCCATTCACCATTTGCATTCGCAATTGTTTCACCAAGCAGAATGTCACCTTCAAAAATACGGATTTTTGCATTTGGCGCCGCCGTGCCAGCAAAAACCGCCGCGCCATCGGGCTTGACGCGTGCAAGATCAATCGTCAAAGGCGCTGCAGGCGTGACATTTGGCGGCTGCAAGCTTGTGCCGCTATCCTTATCAGATGTTTCAGCCTTATCAGCCGCCGGCTGTGACAGCTCAATCGAAGGGCTTTGTGGTTGAACCTGTTGGTCACCCTCATCATCAAGAAGCACCATCGACAAGGCGATCGCAACAAGCACCCCGCCCACCGCAAACAGAATATAAAGTATCGATCGCACTGATGTGGTTTCCTATTTGTTGGTGAATGACTGTTAACAGACTAATGCTAATTGCGCTAAGGTTCAATGTTAGTTAACTGCAGCCTTGGCATCAAAAGGAATTTCGATGAAAAAAATTTGTGTTTTTACCGGCGCCGCCTCAGGCATAAACCCCCTTTATAAAGACGCTGCCTATCAAATGGGACAAATGATCGGGTCACGCGGTCTTGGGCTTGTTTATGGTGGCGGCAAAATGGGTTTGATGGGCGCGGTTGCCGATGGGGTGCTTGCTGCCAATGGCCGCGTTACCGGCATTATTCCACAATTTCTTGATAATGTTGAGGTTGGGCATAAAGGCGTTACCGATCTTCACATCATCGATTCGATGCATGAACGAAAAGCCATGATGTATGATATTTCAGATGCCTTTGTCATTTTCCCCGGTGGCCTTGGCACACTTGATGAAACCATGGAAATCATCACATGGCGCCAGCTTGGATTGCATAACAAGCCGATTATAATCGTTAATTTAAACGGCTATTGGGATTCGATGTTGATCATGTTCCAGAATATTATTGATCAGGGCTTCATGCATCATGGGCATACAGGTCATTTTGATCAGGTAGATGATCTTGACGGTTTAATGGACAAGCTTGATCAGCTATTCCAGCCCGACCGATTACAGGCCTAGCAAGAAAGGCCAAGCGAAGAGAGCCAAGCAATAAGAACAAGGCTTATCTTTATAGGCGCGCCAATAAGCGCGGCGTCATCACTAAAGGAAAAACCCCGATAATGATGGTCACAAAGATCATCGCTATCGGGGATTATTTTTGACTTGGCGAGCTGGTTTACCGCCAAAGATATTCACTGCCAAAGATATTCACTGCCAAAGATATTTGCCCCCAAAAGTTTGGGCAATTAGCCGATGATGCTATTCAGCGTCGCGCTAGGGCGCATCACCAATGCCACCTTGTCACTGGCAGCATGATAATAACCGCCAAGATCGCATGGCTTGCCTTGGGTTGACGCCAATTCGGCAATGATCGTCTTTTCATTATCAGCAAGCGCCGCCGCCAATCCGGCAAAATCATTAGCCAGATCCTGATCTTCGGTTTGTGCGGCAAGAGCCTGCGCCCAATAAAGCGCAAAATAATAATGGCTGTCGCGCGTATCGGTCTGGCCAACACGGCGTGACGGCGATTTATCATTTGCCAACAGCAATTGTGTTGCGGCATCAACCGCCTTGCCAAGCAGGCCAGCCTTGCTGTTGCCAGTCGATTCGGCGACAAAATTCAATGATTCACCAAGCGCACAAAATTCACCAAGCGAGTCCCAGCGCAAATGGCCTTCTTCGATCAATTGCTGAACATGTTTTGGCGCTGATCCGCCTGCGCCTGTTTCAAACAGACCGCCGCCATTCATCAGCTTGACCACAGACAGCATTTTTGCCGATGTGCCAAGCTCGAGAATAGGAAATAAATCAGTTAGATAGTCACGAAGCACATTGCCGGTGATTGAAATGCAATCTTTGCCAGCAGTGATGGTTTCAAGTGAAAACCGGGTCGCCTCACGCGGTGCCATGATTTTGACCGACGATTCATCAACGCCAAGCTTGGCCAGCATTGCTTTCACATAAACAATGATTTCCGCATCATGCGGGCGTGCCGCATTCAGCCAGAACACGGCCTCGGCACCGGTTGCCTTTTGACGGGCAAGACCAAGCTTAACCCAATCTTCAATCGGTGCCTGATTGGTGCTAGATGAGCGCCAGATATCGCCTTTTTGTACCTGATGCTCATGCAAAACATCGCCATTTTCCAGAACATAGCGAACCACACCATCTTCCGACATCTGAAATGTTGTTGGATGTGATCCATATTCTTCGGCCTTTTGCGCCATCAGGCCAACATTGGATACTGATCCGGCTGTTGTTGGGTCAAGCGCGCCATTTTCCTTAAAGAAATTAATGGCTTCCTCATAAACAGGCGCATAGGAATTATCCGGAATGACACATTTGCAATCTTGCTCGCTGCCATCTGGCCCCCAGCCCTTGCCGCCAGCGCGGATCAGAGCAGGCATTGACGCATCAATAATCACATCTGACGAGACATGGAAATTGCTAAGCCCTTTATCCGAATTCACCATGTAAAGCGGTGGATTGGCAGCAAAGCAAGCCGCAAGATCGGCTTCTAGCTCGGCGCGTTTGGCGGCCGGAAGCGCGGCAATTCGCGCCTCAAGATCGCTAAGCCCCAAATTATAATCCATGCCCAATTCGCGCAAAACATCATCATGTTTGGCAACAAAACCTTCAAGCAGCACGCCAACAGCCTGACCAAAGATAATCGGGTCAGATACTTTCATCATCGTTGCTTTGAGATGAACCGAAAACAAAATAGATTTTGCTTTGGCATCGGCCAGCTCGTCACGCAAAAAGGCGCGTAAAGCAGCCAAAGACATGAATGAGGCGTCAACAACGGTTCCCGCTTTTAGCGTCAGGCCGTCTTTTAGAACAGTGACCGCGCCAGCCTTGTTTTCAAATTCGATTTTTGCCTTGCCAGCCTGATCAGCGCTCAAGGTTGCCGATTTTTCATTCGAGAAGAAATCACCTGATGACATTGATGATACATGGGTTTTTGAATCAGCTGCCCAAACGCCCATTGAATGCGGGTTGTTCTGCGCATAGATCTTGACCGCCTGCGCACTACGCCGGTCAGAATTGCCCTCCCGCAGAACCGGATTAACCGCACTGCCCTTGACCGCATCATAACGCGCAGCAATGGCACGTTCTTCATCATTTGCCGGTGCTACCGGGTAATCGGGAAGATTATAACCTTGCGCCTGCAATTCGCTGATCGCGCCAACAAGCTGGGGAATTGATGCTGAAATATTTGGCAGCTTGATCACATTGGCAGCTGGAGTTTTCACCCATTCTCCCAATTCAGCTAAATCATCCGATTGACGTTGAGCATCGGTCAGAACTTCGGGAAATACGGCAATCACACGGCCGGCAAGCGAGATATCACGTCGCCCAATCGTTAACCCAGCAGGCTTTACAAAACGATTGATGATCGGCAGGAGCGAGGCGCTGGCCAATTCTGGAGCTTCGTCCACTTTTGTATAGATTAAATCTGGGTTGGCTGTATCTGACATATTCTTTGCCTTTTCATATGATGACCAAAACACACCCCGGGATTGGGGAAAACGTAACTGGACCTTTTGGCCAGTTTTATAGGGCGGCTGAAACCGCTTTTAATGCTTCGGCTGCCTTGCTGGCATCAGGGCCACCAGCCTGCGCCATATCAAGCCGCCCACCACCGCCGCCGCCGCCAAGCGCCGCCGACCCAATCTTGACCAGATCAACCGCGCTTTTTTGACCCACAAGATCCGCCGTAACGGCAACAACAATCGATGCTTTGCCAGCATCAGTCGCAACAAGACAGATCACCGCATTTTCAACCGATGATTTGATTTCATCGGCCATTGATTTCAATTCGCGCGCCGGCGTGTCTTCAAGCAACCGCCCAACGAAATTGATGCCATTGAAAACATCACTGCCATTGCCAGCACCGCCGCTGCCGCCAGCGGCCAATTTACGCCGCAGCTGGCTGATATCACGTTCAGCCTTTTTACGGTCTTCGACCAGCTGGGCAACGCGGTCGGCAAGCTGGTCGGGCGCAATCTTTAACAGATCAGCGCTTTTGGTCAAAATGGCATCACGCGCATCAATCCACGCCAGCGCGCCTTCATGCGTTACCGCCTCAATCCGGCGCACCCCGCCAGCAACAGCCGATTCCGAAATGATTTTCAATAGGCTGATATCGCCAGTTCGGCCAACATGGGTGCCGCCACATAATTCAACCGACCATGCCTTGCTTGGATCATCATCAGCCGCACCGCCCATTTGCACAACGCGAACTTCATCGCCGTATTTTTCGCCAAACAGCGCCAATGCGCCAAGTTCAATCGCGGCGTCAGGCGTCATAATGCGGGTTGTGACATCCGAATTCATCCGAATCCGTGCATTAACGATTTGTTGAACCTGATCCAATTCTTCGGCCGAAACAGCCTTTTGATGGGAAAAGTCAAACCGCAACCGGTCGGGGCTGACAAGCGATCCTTTTTGCGCCACATGATCACCAAGCACAAGCCGAAGCGATTCATGAAGAAGATGCGTTGCCGAATGATTGGCGCGAAGCCGCAAACGGCGCGACACGTCGATCTGCAACCGAACCTCTTGCCCCTTGGCAAGCGTGCCAGAGATAATTTCGACATGATGGATAAACAGACCTGACGGGGTTTTCTGGGTATCAGTGACGCGGGCGGTGCCATTGTCCCAGCTAATCGTGCCGACATCACCAACCTGACCACCCGATTCGCCATAAAACGGGGTTTGATTGACAATCATCCGCCCCTTGCCAGCTGTGCCGATTTCTTCAATTTCGGCATTACCATCAACAAGCGCAGTAACAATGGCTTCGGCTGAATCTGATGTGTAGCCTAAAAATTCTGTTGGCTCTAGCTTTTGCGCCAGATCAAGCCAGATGGTTTCAGTGGCGCTGTCGCCCGATCCGCTCCATGCACGGCGGGCATTGGCTTTTTGCGCATCCATTGCGGCGTTAAAGCCATCAAGATCAACCTGCCAGCCATAACCGCGCATGAAATCTTGGGTCAGATCAAGCGGAAAGCCAAAAGTATCATAAAGCTTAAAGGCAGTTGCGCCATCAAGCGTGCCACCACCGGCCTTGCCTGCCAGCTCGTCATTCAAAATGCGAAGGCCGCGACCAAGCGTTTCTTTAAAACGGGTTTCTTCCAGCTTTAGCGTTTCGGTAATCAGCGATTGCGCACGTCCCAATTCGCCATATTGCGCGCCCATTTCGGCAACAAGGGTTGGCACAAGCCGGTACATGGTAGGCTCGGCGCACCCCATCTGGTGAATATGGCGCATCGCACGCCGCATAATCCGGCGCAAAACATAGCCGCGCCCCTCATTTGACGGCAAAACACCATCGGCAATCAAAAAAGATGACGCCCGCAAATGGTCTGCCACAACCCGATGCGATATATTATGGCTTCCATCGGCATCAGTGCCGGACACATCTGCCGACGCCTCGATCAATGACCGCATAAGGTCAATGTCATAATTGTCATGCTTGCCCTGAAGCACCGCCGCGATACGTTCCAGCCCCATGCCCGTATCAATTGACGGTTTTGGCAAGGCTATACGTTTATCCGGCATCTGCTCAAACTGCATAAAAACCAGATTCCAGATTTCGATAAAGCGATCACCATCTTCGTCAGGTGACCCTGGCGGGCCGCCCGGGATATGGTCGCCATGATCATAGAAAATTTCCGAACAGGGGCCACAAGGACCGGTATCACCCATCGCCCAGAAATTGTCGGATGTGGCAATACGGATGATGCGGTCATCTTTCAGACCAGCGATTTTCTTCCATAGATTCGCCGCTTCATCATCTTCATGATAGACCGTGACAAGCAGTTTTGACGCATCAAGCCCATATTCCTTGGTGATCAAATTCCACGCCAATTCAATGGCATTTTCCTTGAAATAATCGCCAAAGGAGAAATTACCAAGCATTTCAAAAAATGTGTGGTGACGCGCCGTATAGCCAACATTTTCAAGATCATTATGTTTGCCGCCAGCACGGACACATTTCTGCGATGTTGTCGCCCGAACATAATCGCGGGTTTCGGCACCGGTGAACAGATTTTTAAACTGCACCATGCCCGAATTGGCAAACATCAAGGTTGGATCATTTTGCGGTACAAGCGGGCTTGATGCGACAATTTCATGCCCGTTTTTGCCAAAATATTCCAGAAAAGTGGCGCGGATATCATTCACACTCGACATAAGACTGCCCCCAGCACAGCGTTTGGCTTGTCACATTTGGTTTGCAGCGACCCTGCCATCACGGCAAACGGTCATTTATGGCACCGCACACCGCCCAATCATTAGCGGTTATTATCTACCCGCCACAAGGGGTGTCTGTCCAGATTAACTTGATGACAGCCTGCCGCTTTTTGGCAAAGACGGCGACGGCGGCAAACGCCCTATTTTGACAACCATATCACAAAGGCAAAATGGCCAGTCCCAAAACCGGAACTGACCATTTCACATTATTCACGATCTGACCAAGCCTACCTGCATAAAGTTAGGTGGCTTTCGGCGATAAAACCTTATTTTGGCATTGTCGGTGTATCGGGCAGATCAGGCGTATCTGGCACTTGTGCTTCGTCGCTTGACGCGATTGACGTATCAAGCATCTGATCGCCGACAAGCCCAGCATTTTGCCGAATGGCCGCTTCGATTTCATTCGCCAGTTCGGTATGTTCGCGAAGGAATGTTTTGGCATTCTCGCGGCCTTGACCAATGCGCTGCCCCTTGTAGGAAATCCACGCCCCAGATTTATCAACAATTCCAGCAGCGACGCCAAGATCGAGCAATTCGCCCATTTTGGAAATGCCTTCGCCATACATAATATCAAATTCGATGGTCCGGAACGGCGCGGCAACCTTGTTTTTCACCACTTTAACGCGGGTCTGGTTACCGACAACCTCATCACGATCTTTAATCGCGCCAATCCGGCGAATATCCAACCTGACTGAAGCATAGAATTTCAGGGCATTTCCACCTGTTGTGGTTTCCGGATTGCCAAACATCACGCCAATTTTCAAACGGATCTGGTTGATAAAAATCACCAAACAATTCGAACGCGCAATTGACGAAGTGAGTTTGCGAAGTGCCTGGCTCATCAAACGCGCATGAAGCCCGACATGATGATCGCCCATTTCGCCTTCAAGTTCGGCACGCGGCACCAAGGCGGCGACCGAGTCAACAACAAGAACATCAACCGCACCTGAACGAACCAGCGTATCGGTAATTTCCAGCGCCTGTTCACCAGCGTCAGGCTGCGAGATCAACAGATCATCAATATTAACGCCAAGTTTGCGTGCATAAGACGGGTCAAGCGCGTGTTCCGCGTCAACAAAGGCACAAGTGCCACCTTCTTTTTGCGCTTCGGCAACAGCATGAAGTGCCAGCGTTGTTTTGCCTGATGATTCTGGGCCGTAGATTTCAATAATCCGGCCTTTTGGAAAACCACCAATGCCAAGGCCAATATCAAGACCAAGCGATCCAGTTGAAATTGACTGAACATCGACCGCAGATTCGCGTTGGCCAAGTTTCATCACCGACCCTTTGCCAAACGCCTTTTCAATCTGGCCAATGGCCGCTTCAAGCGCCTTGTTCTTGTCGTCACTTTTCATTTTCATATCCACTACAACCCCAGCCATTTATGCCTCCTTAGTTGCACAACCACCGCCCCCCTGTCCATTCACTTTATAGTCCATGCACTTTATCTTCATGCATTTCTATCGATGCTCATTTTCACGCCGATTGCGGCGCGTGAATCTGAGCCTTTCCACTTTGGCGTGATAAAACGCCTGAAATGCCGGACTGGGGCTCTTAAAAATTTGTACCATTTCTGGTAACGAGACTCTATTCTGTACTTGTTTTGTTCCGATTGCAAGTCTATTTTCACCTTTTGTTCTGTTTTTTCGCTTTTCCAAAAGAAAACGCCCATACCATTTCGAGATACGGGCGCAGAGTAAGTTTTAAACTTTTGGCAAATGTCCTAATCGTCGCGATGGACACGTTCCATGCGTTCATGACGTTCTTGCGCATGAAGGCTTAGCGAGGCAATGGGCCGCGCTTCAAGGCGGCGAAGATTGATCGGCTCGTCAGTTTCGACGCAATAGCCATAGCTGCCATCATCGATCCGGCGTAAGGCCGCTTCGATTTTCTGCAACAATTTGCGTTCACGGTCGCGAGTTCTAAGGTCAAGCGCGGCATTGCTTTCGATTTGCGCGCGATCCATCTGGTCTGGCTGATGCAGATTTTCCTGCGAAAGGCCGGTAATGGTGCCGCTGGCATCATCCAGTAATTCGGCTTTCCAGGATTCCAGCTTTTTCTGGAAATATAAAAGCTGAAGCGGATTCATGAAATCTTCATCTTCGCTTGGCCGGTAATCATCGGGAAGCATATTTTTCGCAATCGACCCAGCGCCAGCTTTTGCCTTTGTTGCCGCTTTAGCGCCATTTGTCGTTGTCGCCTTGCCATTTTTTGGCTTGGCAATCTCTGCTGTATCGGAAACGAGCTTCTTGTTCTTCATTTCATCACCTTCGCAATCAAATTGAAGTTGGCGACCAAAATGCCGCCCCTAAAAAGAGGGCTGTGGATTACACCGATTCAATCTGAACTGCAAGGGGATTTTGGCCAAAAGGACCTATCTGAATTCGCCTAACCATGAAAAAACATTATTAAAAAGTTAATCACGCATATGTGATTTGTTATCACTCTCTTACCCGCTTACCCTTTTGATAGCCGCAATTGAGCGCGATATTTTGAAGGTTTTTTGATGTGTGGCAATGGTTCGGTTTCGTTCGCGCAAGAGAAAATGAAATGACGTATTAACCGTTTAAAAGAGAGAGTTTTCAAAATGCATGTACTCATAGTTGAAGATGATCCAATTGTTGCAGATGTTCTTGGCATGACATTAGAAGAAGCAGGGCATTTCAAAACAACGGCAAACACAATCGAAACAGCCCTATCCGAATTAAAGCATAACCGAATCGATGCAATTCTGCTCGATCTGAACCTGCCTGATGGTGATGGCACGCGACTAGCGCGGCTTGTGCGCAAGAATCACATCCTTGTGCCGATATTGGTTATTTCCGGCAATAGCGGTATTGATGAGAAAATCACCGCGCTTGGCGCCGGCGCCGATGGTTATTTGACCAAACCATTTGACCGCTATGAATTGATGGCGAATCTCGATGCCATCATGCGGCGGACGCATGGTCACGGTTCAGCCACGATTTCGGTGGGCAATCTGGTT
>Ga0222718_10000945_pt1 | contig 29439 bp, 26 predicted proteins | sample C33_27DmetaG_FD_165045 | JGI IMG/M metagenome (GOLD analysis project Ga0222718, IMG submission 165045) | Estuarine water microbial communities from San Francisco Bay, California, United States - C33_27D | ecosystem: Environmental > Aquatic > Marine > Unclassified | place: USA: California...
CTAATCCATTTGCCATTGAATATCCTACTGCAGTATCAGGAACTAAACTAACATCAAATCCATCATGTTTTAATTCAAATGCAGTTAATCTTGAACCCTGTTGAATTGGTCTTGTTTCAGTAGCAATCACTTTGACATTTTTTCCACTTTCTCTAGTTGCTCTAATTACACCTAATGCGGTTCCATATGCAACAGTTGCAAGTGCACCTGCATTACAATGAGTCATTATAGTATCATCATCATCAAAAAGAACTGAGCCATTTTTTCCCATAGCTTTGTTAATCTCAATATCTTCATCTGCCATTTTTTTAGCAGTAGAAATTACTAATTCACGAATTTGTTCTACTGTTTCTCCGGTTTTTGCCACATTCATAATTTTTTCTAGTCCCCAACCCAAATTTACTGCAGTTGGTCGTGTTGCAAAAAGAATTTTTCTTGCTTCCTCTAAATCAGATAATAATTCTTCTTTTGTTGTTGCCTTACTTTGTAAAGCTGCTAATCCCAATCCAAATGCACCAGAGACACCAATTGCAGGGGCTCCTCTAACTATCAAAGTCTTAATTGCATTTGCAACTTGATTAAAATCATCATATTCTACAAAAATTAATTCATTTGGCAATTTTGTTTGTTCAATCATAACAACTTTGTTATCTTTCCATTCAACAGTTCGAAGAGAAGAATCTAAAATAATATTTTCATTCATAAAATTGAAAATTTTTCTCCATATTTATAATAATTCTTCAAATTTAGATTGAACTATTATATCATCAAAAATATTAGACAAGTTATTGATTGATATCTCTATCTTAAAAAAAATAGATACAAAAAAAATGTATGAAACATATGACAGATGGCCACAAATTGCTAAAGAACAGTTTGAATCAAATTTTGAAGAGATAGAATTTTCTGAATTTAATCACATAGTTTTTGCAGGAATGGGAGGTTCCGGAGCAATTGGAGATGTTTTTGCTGCAATTTTATCAAAAACAAATATTCATGTTGAAATAGTTAAAGGTTATCTGTTACCTAATACAGTTTCTGAAAAAACAATTGTAGTAACAATTAGTGTTTCAGGAAATACAGAAGAAACGTTAAATGTATTACATCAAGCCTCGCAACTAAAGTGTAAAATAATTGCTTTTTCAGATAATGGAAAAATGAAAAAATATTGTTTAAAAAATAAAATTGAATATAGACAAATACGAATGGAACATTCACCTAGAGCATCTTTTCCAACTTTTCTTTTTGCCATACTAAAAATATTACAACCATTTTTACCAATTGAAAAAAAAGATATCAAAAGTTCCATAAATATTTTAGAAAAACAAAAAGAAAAAATTTCATTTGAAAATTTAAATGAAAATAATTCAGCTTTAAAATTAGCTAACTGGATAGATAACATTCCCATAATTTATTATCCATGGGGTTTGCAGGCTGCTGCAATACGATTTAAAAATTCATTACAAGAAAATGCAAAAATTCATGCAATTACTGAAGATATAATTGAATCTTGTCATAACGGTATTGTGTCATGGGATAAGCCAACAAATATTCAACCAATTTTAATTCAAGGAATTGATGATTATATCAAAACAAGAGAAAGATGGACAATTCTAAAAGATTTTTTCAAAGATAAAAATATTGAATATTATGAAATCAATTCGGTTAACGGTAATATTCTTTCAAAATTAATTAATTTGATTTACCTATTAGATTATTCTACAATTTACAGGGCGGTCATATCGGAAATTGATCCTTCTCCTGTTAATGCAATAGATTTTGTAAAAAATAGACTTGAAACAAGTCATAAAATATGAAATAAAAATATTATTTTATAACAAAAATATAATTTTTAGAAATTATCATGTTTTATTTAGAAGTTTTACTTAATTTCCATTCAAGGTATCGTTTTATTCCTTCACGAATTGTTATTGTTGGAGAATAATTAAACAAAGTTTTTGCTAAAGATATATTTGCTTTATGACGTCTTACATCACCTTTACGTTCAGGTAAATACTTTAATTTTCTATTTACTTTTTTTCCAGTTAATTTTTCATATTCATCAATCATCAAAAAAGCTAATTTGTTAATACTAATTTCTTTTCCTTGACCTATATTGATTGTTTTTCCAATAGTTTTAGAAGATTGTGATGCTAAGAAAATTCCTCTTGCAGTATCATCAACATAAGATAAATCACGTGTTTGTTCACCATTACCAAAAATTATGGGTTTTTTATTTTTCGATATTTGTTCATAAAAATTTGGCATAGCTGCAGCATAACCATCTTCTCTCATAAATTCACCATAAGAATTGAAAGGTCGAATAATAACATATTTCAAATTTTCGGATGCACCAAATCCATGCACATACGCTTCAGAGCTTAATTTAGATGCAGCATATGTTGTTGTGGGCATAAGAAAATGGGATTCCCTCATAGTTCCAGAACGTGCAGTACCATAAACTTCACTTGATGAAATATGCACAAGTTTTTTCTTTAATTCAGAACATGTTTTAGCTACAAGATATGTTCCATAGCCATTTACATGCACAATTTTTTCTGGATGGGTGAATGACATTGGTAATGGCAAAACTGCTAAATTAAAAACAATATCAGCTTTTTTTGTAATTAATTTTAATTTTGAGTAATTAGTCACACTACCCTTAATTATTATAGTTTTTTTAGGAAGATTTTTTTTTCCACTAGCATTGGAGAAATCGTCATAAACAATGGTTCTATAATTTTTAGAATCTAGGATTTGGGCAAGACGTGAACCAATAAATCCTGCTCCACCAGTTATTAGAGCTGTTTTACTCTTCATACTAAATTGTTTTTTTTTCATCTAATTAGAGGTTACTAAATAATAAAATTAAATATTGTAAAAGATATTAATTATTTAAATGAGTAATAATGATATTAAAATTAAATTCAGTAAGATTTTAGACATAATTAATTCAGAAGAATATTCTGATTGTAGAAAGTCAATAGTAATCATGACAACAACACAAGAATTATTAGAAGAAATCAAAATTTTTCCAACAAGGCAAGTTGATGATATAATTTGTATACCAATTGGAATTAAAAAAGTATCAACAGCAAAGCATATTGTAAAGTATTTTGATGGAAAAGTAGAGATTTTTTTTGTTGATGTAGAAAATAAACTTCAGAATTGTCAGAATATTTTGCAAAAAATTGGTCCATTAGTAAAAAATACAAAAATATTTCAAATTAAAAGTAATGATCTAACAGTAGAATATACATTTGCCTTATTATCAAATAATTTTCTTCCCATATCTAAAGAGAAAATTCTAATTATAGGTGCAGGAAATATCGGTGCAAAATTAGCACTAAAATTAATTGAATGTGGGGCAAATGTATTAATAAAAAATTCAACAAAAACTTCAACAAAAAAAGTTGCAAATGCAATTAATATACTAAAACCAAAAGAATGTTTAAATTTTGTAATTCCAGTTTTTGAAAAAATTCCAAAAATAAATTGTGTAATTTCATTTACTAATGGTCCAATTGGAATAAATTCTGACATGATAAATAAAGTTAAAAAAAATGGATTAGTAATTGATGGAGGAACTGGAACTATTTCACAAGACGCAATAACACTTGCTCAGAAAAAAGGATTAAAAATTATGAGAATAGACATACGAAAAGGTTTTGAAATGCATGCAAAATTAATTAAAGATACAGAAATTTTTTTAAATGAAATATTTGGTTATAAAAAATTTAAAAATTTTAATTTAGTTGCTGGAGGATATTTAGGAGAAATCGGAGATGTGGTAGTTGATGAAATAAAAAATCCTAAAAAGATTTTAGGAATTTCTGATGGTAAAGGAAAGTTTCTTGATGATGATATGGAATATACTGAAAATTTGAAAATTGTGAAAAAATTAATACATAATAATCAACTATAAAAAAAGAAAATGAACTTAAACCGATAAAAAATCAGATAAAGATTTTAGTATACAAAATTAAATTTCAATTAATTGATATTAGAAAATAGATATTAACCAATTTTCTGCATAAGTAGGATTAATTTATCGTAATAGCAATATATTATCATTTAAGTGATAAATTATAATGAAAATATTAGGCATATCCAATTCAAAAGATAGTGGGGCTTGTCTAATTATTGATGGAAAATTAGTTGCAGCTGTTAATGAAGAACGATTTAATAGAAAAAAATTGACAAAAGAATTTCCCCATAATTCAATTAAATGGATACTAAAGGAATTTAATTTAAGTAATAAAAAAATTGATGCGTTAGCATTTGGTTCATGGAAAGGAATTTCAACAGAATTTTTACCAGATTATATTGATGAAGTTCTTAAAAATTCTTCAAATATAAAAAATTTAAAAAAAATTAAAGAAAAATATCAGACTTCAGCACGTAATGATCAAAATTATCTTCAATATTTTAAACAGGGTCTTAAAAAAATGAATCTAGATAAAATTCCATATTATTATTGTCCACATCATCTTGCACATGCTTATTCTGCATTTTGTTATAGTCCATTTGAAAATGCACTAGTCATAGTATTAGATGGTAGAGGAGATTTTCAATCAGGCTCTGTAAGTTTATGGAAAAGAAATAGAGAACCAGTAATTCTTAGAAATGAATCAGAATTCAATAGTTTGGGAACATTTTATGGGTGGATTACTAAATTTCTTGGATTCACTCCAGATAAACACGAAGGTAAAATAACGGGATTATCTGCTTCTGGAGATCATACAAAATGTATAAAAATTTTTAGAAAATTTCTAAAAACAGAAAATGGAAAAATCCAAACTATTACAAATGATAATTTCATTCCTTATATGAAAGCAGATATACCAGAACTAGAAAAAATGTTGAGAAAATTTTCTAAAGAAGATATTGCAGCTGCAGCTCAAAAAATTATTGAAGAGATTGTTATTAAATACATTAAATTTTATATTAAAAAAACTAAAACAAGTAACATTGCATTAGCAGGAGGGATTTTTGCAAATGTATTAGTAAATATGAGAATTAGAGAAATTAAAGAAGTAAAAAAATTATTTGTCTTTCCACATATGGGTGATGGTGGCATATCTGCAGGAGCAGGAGCCTATGTATCAGAACAATTTAATGAAAAAATTAAACCGATAGATGGTCTTTATCTAGGACCAGAATTTTCTATAAAAGAAATTAAAAATGAAATTCTTCAATCAAAAATACCATACATAAAACCAAAAGATTTTTCAAAGGAAGTTGCAAAATTAATTGATAAAGGGAATGTAGTAGGATTATTTCAAGGAAGAATGGAGTATGGTCCAAGAGCATTAGGAAATAGGAGCATAATTGTCAAGACAACAGATAAGGAAATCAATTCTGTTTTAAATAATAGATTATCAAGAACTGAATTTATGCCATTTGCTCCAATAACATTAGAAAAATATGCATCAAAATGTTATAAAAATTGGAGTAGAGATTCTATATCATCATATTATATGACTTCATGTTTTCATTGTACAGAAGAAATGAAAAAGAAATCACCAGCAGTTGTTCATATTGATAATACTGCCAGACCACAGATTGTATCAAAAAAGTCTAATTTAATTTTGTCAAATATTTTAGAAGAATATTATAAAATTAGTAAAATTCCTTCATTGATTAATACTAGTTTTAATCTACACGAAGAACCAATAGTAATTAAACCCAAAGATGCGTTAACATTACTAATTAAAAATGGAATAGATGTTTTAGCAATGTATCCATTTATTATTTTCAAAAGATCTATTTGAAAATTAAATAATCCTGAAATTATTTTTGTTATTAAAAAAGATAACCGAATTCTAATAAGTAATATCAATTATTTCTTTATACTAAAAGAAATGGAGATATCGAAATTTGAGTAATAGAAAAATTTGTGATTAATTATAAAATTTTGACTATTTAAATAAAAATGTAGACAGATTTTTTTAAACAATAGATTATCTAAAAATATTTAATGAAATTATTATTGGCAGGAAATCTTGCAAATCATGGATATTTCTTGGTGAAATTACTAAGAGAGAAAAATTTTGATGCTCAATTATTAATGAAAAAAAATTGTTCTATAACAGAAGATCCTTTAAAATTTGATAAGAATCTAACTGATTATCCTGACTGGATAAATTTTTACGATACTAGTAAACAAAACTGGAAAATTAACATAATTAAAAAAATGAGAAAATTTGAGCTTATTCAAAGTTCAACAGAATTACCAATTTTTTCATATTTATCTAAAAAACCATATATTTCATTTGCATTAGGAGCTGATTTAGCTAAATTAGCTAAAGAAAAATCAATTAAAGGTATGATGTTAAATCGAGCATATAAAAAATCAAAAATAGTAGTTTTTTCAGCACCACACTTAAAAAAACATGCAGATAGGATTAAAATTAAAAAATCTATTTTTTTACCATTACTATGGGATTATAAAAAATTCCAAATAAAAAAAATAATTGAAAAAAATCATAATTTTGTAATTTTTCATCCAACAAATCATTTATGGAATTATAAAAAAAATAATTTATTTTTAAAAGCTTTTTCAAAATTAGCATCAGATAATAAAAAAGCACATTTGATTATGATTAATAGAGGAGTTGATTTTAAAAAAAGTAAACAAATTGTTAAAGATGCAATTGAAAATAAGCAAGTTACAATTTTACCAAATACATTATCTCAATCTGAATTAATTGAATATTATCATAAATCAGATGTAATTGTAGATCAATTTGGAGTAGGTTCAACAGGTTTAATTGGACAAGAAGTAATGGCGTGTGGAAAACCATTAATTCAATATATTGATAAAAAGATGTATAATGAATTCTATTCAGAAATTCCTCCAATTCTTAATTCAAAAAACGAATATGAAATTTATCAAAATCTTTCTGAATTATGTAATGATCCTAATTTAGGAATAAATATTGGTAAAAAATCTCAACAATGGATATTAGAAAATCATAATCCTGAAAAAATTATTAAAAAATACATCTATCTATATGAAGCAATTAATGAAAAAATAGAATTTGATGAGATTAAAGATAGATTAAAATTTTAAAATATATCATAATATGTCTACGAGAATCTTGAAATACTCAAAAAAAAATAGTTATTTATGCAAAAAAACAAAAATTTTACTTATACAAATTATATAGATTCCTTAAATAAATTAAAAGAGAAACATAAATTTTCGTTTTTTGAAACTTTCTCAAAAAATGATGTAATTTTACGCCATGATATAGATATTTCATTAGAACCAGCATTAAAAATTGCAGAAATTGAATATAAAAAAAATATTTTTTCAACTTATTTTATTTTATTTCATTCACCATTTTATAATCCATTTTCAACTAAATCAACACAAATTATTAAAAAAATTAGGAAAATGGGGCATAAAATTGGATTACATTATGATTCATCATATTACATTCAAAACAATCTATCTCCAAATAAAATGATTAAACATGAATTAGAAGTATTCAATCAACACTTCAATGATGAAATAAATTTAATTTCAGCACATCAACCAACAATTAATAAAAAAATTCAATTAAAATTAAATAAAAAAATTATTAATGTAGATTCATTGAAATTTAGAAAGAATAGAAAATACATTAGCGACAGTGTACAAAATTGGAGAGAAGGTTCTATAGAAAAATTTACTGATTATTCACAATTATACATTTTAACTCACCCGATATGGTGGACTAAAAAGGGTTTATCAAGAAAATTAATTTTAAAAGAATTAGTAGGTGGCAAATTTGATGAATATAAAAAATCCATAAAAGAATTAAAAAAATTGCAAGATCAGTATCTAATTAATTTAAAAAAATGAAATTAAAGATAATAATTGATAATTTAGGAATAGGAAGTTGAATATGACACTATCATTTGAAATTTTTGATGAAGCCCCTACTGATTGGAATAATTTCTTATTAAAAGATAAAACAGGTATCATTCATAATACCAAAGAATATGGATTATACGCACCATATGAAAACTATGAGTCTAAATATTTTAGAGTTTTAGATTCAACTGGAAATATAAAATTACAAGTAATATTATTGGAAAGTACAAAAAATGATGAAAAAATTAAAAAAATTCTCTCAAGATTTACTAAAAAGTCTGGACATCTAACTAGATGGAATTATGGGCCAACTACAGAATCAAAAGATGCTACAGAAATATTTTTTAAATATTTAAAACAATCAAAGAAAAAGTTCTACGGATTAGAACATCCATTATCATCAATACAACAAAATAGTTGCAATATTAAAAAATGGGCAACTTTTTTAATTGATTTATCTAATTCAAAAGAAGATATTTTTAGTAGAATAGATAAAAACAGTGGAAGAAAAAATATAGAGAGATCTCAGGAAAGAGGAGTAGAGATTGAAGAAATTTCTGATAATAATCTTTTAGAATATTTGGAAATTTTTAATCAAACAAAAAAAGATAGAGGTGAAAAAGAAACTAGTGTTGAAGTAATGGGAAATTTTTGGAGAATTCTTAAACCAATTGGTCTTTCAGGATATTTAGCTAAAAAAGATGGAAAATATATTGGAGGAATGTTATTTTCATTTTTTAATGGATACATAAATGAGTGGGGAGTAGCTCGTTCACAACAAGATTTTGAGGAGAAATTATATTCTCAAGATTTAATTAAATGGGAAATAATTCAATGGGGAATTAAAAATAAAATGAGATTTTATGATCTAACAGGATTCAATCCTAATCCAATAAATGATAAAGAAATAGGGATTCTAAGATATAAGAAGAAATGGGGCGGAGAAGTTTATGATCAAAAATTTATTTTTAATTAATTTTGATTGAAAATTTTAAAAATATTAACAATTCTTTTTGTATCTCAACAAGGCTATAATCAAACCCATTCATTTATTTTTAAATTCATTTATGATAGATTTGTAAAGATTTCGTGTAGAATTATCAATAAAATACATAATACCAAAATACATAATGCCTCCAATAATTAATGGAAATAACATTTGGGGAATATGTTCCCAAATACTTGCAGGATATGTTAAGAAATTTTCCATAATAAAAAATATCACTATAGATGAAAATAGGGTAACAATAGAATATTTGGTAATTTCCTTCATAGGGAAATTTATTTTATAGTTAGAATTAACTAAAAATAATCCATATAAAAGAAAAGGTAGAAGAGTCAATAATTGGACTAATGCCCAAATTGTTGTAAGAAATACATCAGACATTTCAGAACTTGTTAAGAAATACAGAAAAATTGCAAGTGTTGAAATGTATAATGCAGATTGAATATGATGTAATGTTGGTACTAAGAATAATTTACTTTTAAGAAATGATGAAAATTTTGTTGTTATTGATGCATCAACATTTTCATATGCTTGAAGCACATTATAGAACATACTTAATGGAATTCCCAAAAATGTTCGTATTGCTAAAAAATAAACTATTAGTATTCCATCAACATAAATTGGATTAAGTAAATGTAAAACTGGTTTTGCAAAGAGAATCGAAGTAGCTAAAATTGGAATTGCAAAAAACATTGTACGCTTTAGATTTTCATAAACAATTTCCTGTTTTTTATTAGCAATTAATTTAGGATACAGGCCATGAGACATGTTTAAAGCTTGTCCAACAATACTAGATGCTGCAATTGAAACACCCCAATATGCAGGTCCAATAAGAGAACCGGTTGCTGTTGTAAATAATAAAATATCTAATTTATGAAGTAAACCTGAACTACTATAATACAGCGGTAACCAAGAAAGCCTTAACCAAAATTTAATGAATTGTGATTGTATTTGTCCAATAATTAGATCTTTTGCAAAATAAAGTAGAATCGATAGTTTGATTGCTATAGCTGCGATAGTTGCAATAATAGCACCAAATAATCCAAATTGGAAAAAAATTACAAATAGATAACCTAATGGTATTTTTGTAATTTCAAAAAACATTGTAGCATATGAGATTGCTTGAGGTTTGTGTGCATGACAAATTGCAGTTGTAACACCTGTAAGAAAATTGAGAGGGATTAAAGCAGATGCAAGTAAAAGAACAGTTAGATCAACATTAGAAGTAGTGTGTACAAAAAATGCAATACCTAGAAATGCAAAAAAACCACCTATTGAAAAAAATCCATTAGTATAAAATGCAGTTTTACCAATCTTTTCTCCTCGTGCTAATTGTCTAGTTGTCCAATAGGAGATAATTGGTTCAATAACTAAAACATAAGATACTAAACTACCAATTAGAGTCCATAAACCAAATTCATCTACAGGTAATTTTCTTGTTACAATAAGAACAAAAATAGTTCCAGTGACTACGCCTAAAAAAGAAGTTAAAAGTGCAATTAATCCAGAATAAGTTACACGAATATTACTCATAAAAAAATACAAATTTTGTAATATTAGAATTAATTTGTAGACAACTAATCTACAGCATAATCAAGTTTTATTATGTCTCGTTAAATGTTTTAGATATGCCATGGATAAAATTATTTTTTATAAATAATAAAAGCGATTTAAAACAAATTATTACTCAAATAAAAAACGATAAATCTAATTTTAAAATTTTTTGTAATGATAGTAAATTTGTACAATCTGAACAAAATGAAAATATAGAAATTAAATTATTAGATGAAGAAATTAAAGACGAAAGTCGAGAAGGAAAAAGAATTTTTAAAGAATCAGAATCTTATTTAAAAAAATTAAGTAATAAATTTTTGAATATTCAATATGAAGAATGTAAGCCATTTTTAAATATAGAATATTTTATTTTATTAAGAATTTTTTTCTTACTTAAAATAAAAGAAATATTTAATAAAAATGAAAATATTATTTTTATTTTTAACGAATACAAACCTTTATTTTTATCAATCGTAAATATAGCAAAACTACAAAAATACAATATTAAAAAAATTGCAATTATAGAAAATAATAAAGAAAAAATAATAAAAATTGATTCAATAGATTTTAAAAATTTAGATAAGAAAAGTAGATTATATTCTAAAAAAAATATTTCCACATTGATTAGTTTAGGAATTAAAATGAGTATGATGATTAGTAAAAAAATTCAAATAAAATTTAGAAAAATTTTAGGAGAAAATGAAATGGATAATTTGAAAAAAAGTGTGATAAAAAAACTTCATATCATTAAAAATAGAAAAATAATGTTTGCAATTTCTACAACTAGAAAAGATCTATATTTTGATCAGTGGAACATAATATATAAAAAATTATTAGAAGAAAAAACAGATGCATTTTTTATATCTTCTGATTTTTCTACTTTAAGAATTATTGAAAATGAGAATGTAAAAAATATCAGTATTGCAGAGGAAGTAAGATTAATGGCACAAATCATTAAAAACTCTCAAAATGGAAAAAATATTAGAAAAAATGTAGAAAATATTTTAGATGAATTTTTTATTTTAAAAAAAATTGAAAAGGAAATTTTAGATGTAATATTTAGAGCCATCGCAATGGAATTAATTATCAAAATAATGCTTGAACAAACAAATTTAACTTCAATAATTGCATGCTCTGAAGGTTCATTATTTGAAACCGTAGTAATCAACAAAGCAAAAACTAGCAATATTCCTACGTTCACTATGACGCCTACATTTTTACATTTTAATCCATTTTTTTCTAAGTGGTTTAAATCAGATAAAATTTTTTGTTTTACTCAAAAAGATAAACAAGTATTAGAAAAAATGGAATATTCTAAAAATAGAATTTGTGTTTCAGGTAACGTAAAACATGAATATTTTGTTGATAGTGAGTTTGAATCAGTAAAAAAGAAATTCTTTAAAGAAAATAATTTTGATACTAATAAAAAAAATATTTTGATCATGATGTCTGAATGGCATCACAATGATTTAGAATGGATGAAAGATATTATTGAATTTGCTGGAAATAATTCAGCTCAAGTGATTATAAAAATTCATCCAAAATATAAAAACGATGATCAAAAAAAGATTAGATTATTTTCAGAAAATATAAATGAAAAATATAAAAATATATGTAAAATTTTTCTAGACGAATCACCAACATTACTTATTTCTATTTCAGATATTTTTATTACAGATTATTCAAATGCTGCCTATGATGCATTATTTTTTAAAAAAATAATTTTTAATGTAAATTTGAATTTTAATGAAAGAAATATAGATAAAATTTATTATCCTTTAGTGGAAGAAAAAATTTCCTTGTTTGTAATAGATATACAGATTCTTAAAAACCATATTTTAGAAATATTAGAAAATTCTAATCCTAATTATTTAAAAAGAATTGATGAGGGTTTTAAAAAATATTTTGATAATACAGATTCCCCTTCAAAAATTATTCTGGATAAAATAACGCATATTAAATGAGATTATTAGATTTTAAAATTTGTTTCAACTCCACAGAAGTTAACAAATCAACTTTATCTGAAGAGTATTTGTCTATAAGTTGAGATTTTTTTAATTTTGATGAAGATTTTTTAGGAAGTGTTGTAATTTGATCAAAAATTACATAATCATTTTTTGTTTCATAGGAATTTCTTATTTCATCTTCATTTATCAAAGTTTCATGAAATTTTTCTCCTGGCCTTATTCCAATAATTTTTGTATCAATTTTTTTATTTAATAATTCTAAAATGGTATTTTTAAGAATATCTACTTGATATGATTTTAATTTTGGAACAAAAATTTCACCACCGCTACCACTTTTTAGTGCACGAAAAATTAATTCTAAAGCTTCATCCATAGTAATATTAAATCTTGTCATTTTTGGATTAGTTATTGTAATTTTTTTCTTTTGATTAATTTGATCTAGAATAACAGGTAGAATTGAACCTCGACTTCCTAAAACATTTCCATATCTAACACACAAAAATTTTGTGATTTTATTTCCTTTAAAATTATTTGCTGAAACAAAAAGTCTTTCCATTAGATGCTTTGTTGCACCATATGTATTTAGTGGGGAAACTGCTTTATCAGTACTTACTGCTAAAACAGTTTCGATATTTTTATCTAAACAACATTCAATTAAATTTTGAGCACCATAAACATTTGTTTTAACAGCTTCTATAGGATTATATTCAATTATTGGAACTTGTTTAAGTGCAGCAGCATGGATTACAATATTCACATCTTCCAATGAACGAGATAGACGTTCTTTATCTCTAATATCACCAATAAGAAATCTTAATCTTTTATCTGTAAATTCAGATTTCATTTCATATTGTTTCCATTCATCTCTGCTGAAAATTCTAATTGCTTTAACAGGAAATTCTAATAATTTTTTTGTAAGTGCACGACCTAATGAACCAGTTCCACCAGTTATTAGAACAGTCTTATTCTCAAACATAATATTTTATCACATAATATTAATAAAAATCATGTTGTTAGATTTATGGATTTTTATCATACTATTATAAAATAAATTTAGTATGATAATAAGTATTTCACAACCTACTTTATTTCCATGGTTAGGCTACTTTGATATGATAGATAAATCAGATATTTTTGTTTTTTTAGATAATGTAAAATTCGAAAAAAGTTCATGGCATATGAGGAATAAACTTAAAACAATTACAAATAATATTGACGATGAAATTTGGATAAAAATTCCCACAACCAAAGTTAAGAATACTACAAAAATTCAAGATGTATTAATTGATAATCAACAGAATTGGATGAAAAAACATATTTCAATGTTTGAAAATAATTATGGAAATGAAATTTGTAAAAATTTATTTCTAGAAAAAATGTATAGTAAAAAATGGGAAAAATTAGTTGATTTTAATATTGAATTTATTTCAAATTGTTGTAAATTTTTAAAGATTAATACTAAACTTGAAAAAGCATCAAATTTATCTGTAAATGGGGAAAAAAGTAAATTAGTTTTAAACATATGTAAGAAATTAAAAACATCAAATTATTTGGCTAATGAAGGTTCAAAAGAATATTTAGAAAAAGATAAAGATATTTTTGAGAAAGAAAACATAAAAATTACTTATCACAATTTTCAACATCCAAAGTATAGACAAAAAGGTTCACATTTTATTGAAAAACTATCAATATTGGATTTAATTTTTAATGAAAAAAATAAATCTTCAAATATACTTTTTAAAAATTAATTTAAATAGGAACATAGAATTATTGACGTGATGAAAAAAATAATAATTTTTGGTCCATCAATTCTGGGTGAAATTGTACAACATTATCTTACAGTAGATAGTGATTATGAAGTAGTAGCATTTTCTGCAAATCAAGAATATATTAAAGAAAAAGAATTTAATGGGTTACCTATTATCGCATTTGAAAATATTGAAAAAGATTATCCACCTACTGAATATTCCATGTTTGTAGCAATTGGGTATCAAAAAATGAATAAACCTAGAGAAAAAATTTACAATGAAGCAAAAAATAAAGGATATAAATTAATTTCATATGTAAATTCCAAAGTAACAGAATTTGGAAAATTTGAAATTGGAGATAATTGTTTCATTTTTGAGGACAATGTAATTCAACCATTTGTTAAAATAGGTAACAATGTAATAATTTGGAGTGGAAATCATATAGGCCATGGTGTAAAAATTAATAATAATTGTTACATTAGCTCACATGTAGTTATAGCAGGTTTTGTAGAAATTGGTGAAAATTCATTTTTGGGAATTAATTCAACAATTAGAGATTTTATTAAAATTGGGAAAGAATGTATAATAGGTGCAGGATCAATAATTTTACATGATACAAAAGACAGAGAAGTATATTCCCCAGGTAATACTAAAAAAATTTCAATTACTAGTGATAAAATAAAAAAAATATAGGGAAAATTGTTATGAAATGGAAAAAAGTTGGAAGAATTTTTCACACAAATGGGCAAAGACCATGGATGAAAACCCATGCATCATTACCAATTGTTGAACACAAACATGATGATATTTTTAGAATTTATTTCAGTCCAAGAAATTCAGAAAATAAATCCCACATAGCATTTATTGAAATAGATGTCAATGAGCCAACAAAAACGCTTAAAATTTCTGAAAAACCGGTAATGGGACCAGGAAAATTAGGTGCATTTGATGATAGTGGAGTAATGGCATCATGTATTGTTAATCATAATGACAAAAAATTTCTATATTATTTAGGATGGAATCAGAAAGTCACTGTACCATATAGTAATGCAATAGGGTTAGCTATAAGTCATGATGATGGTGAAACGTTTGAAAGAATTTATGATGGTGCGATAGTTGATAGAAGTCCAACAGAACCATATTTCACAGCAAGTTGTGAAATAAAAATTGAAAATGATCTTTGGAGAATGTGGTATCTTTCATGTACTGGATGGAAAATGCGGGTCAATCCTGATGATAAAACAAATTCTAAGAAGTTAGCTTCTCCATTTTATCATATCAAATATGCAGAATCTAATGACGGTGTAAATTGGAAACGTGAAGGGAAAACATGTATTGATTATAAGGATGAGAATGAATGGGCCACAGCAACACCTAGAGTAATAAAAGAAGGAGACACATACAAAATGTGGTACTCATATAGAGGGGAAATGCCATATAGAGTTGGATATGCTGAATCAAAAAATGGAATTGATTGGATAAGAAAAGATGAAGAGGTAGGAATAGATGTATCCAAAGAAGGGTGGGATTCAAAAATGATAGAATACCCATTTGTGTTTGAACATAAAAATTCAAAATATATGCTTTATAATGGAAATGAATTTGGGATGGAAGGTTTAGGAATAGCAATCTTAGAAAAATAAATTTACTGATAAAAGAATTAAAATAAAATATAGATTAAAAGTTAATAGATAAAAAATGATTCGTATTTTAGGTATTGAAGAAAATGTAAATTCATTGAATGATATTAAAAAATTTGTCAAAAGATCAAAAATATCTTTGTTTAACATACCACATGAAAATAAATTTTTAATGGATAAAAAAGAATTAAAATTTTTCAAATCAAAAAATGTAAAAAAACAGCTAAATGAGATTAGTTTAATTAAAAATCAATTTGATTTATGTGTCGTATCATCATGGAGGGCTGCTAGATTGGCATATTTATCTGGAATAGATTATGTCATAAATTTTGTAGGAAATGATATTAGAATTCCACCATTTGAAAAAAATTCTAAACCAATTTATTTTAATGAGTCTGTAAATAATTTAAATTGGATTCAAAGGTTATTTTATAAAAAAATTTTTCAAAATGCATCTGAATGTGTTTCTGCAAGTGATGAAACATTTAGCTATTTATTTAAATTTAGAAAAGATGGAATTAGAATAGATAGAACTGTAGTTGATACTAATATATTTAATTTGGATGTTAAACCAAAAACTGTTGAAAAACAAAAATTTACATTCTTTTGTCCTCAAAGAATTGGTTTAGAAAAAGGTACAAGCATTTTATGGAATGCACTTAGATTATGTAAATCAGATTTTGATGTAATTCAATGTGAATGGTATGATGAAACCAGTAAAGAAGCATTTGAAGAAAGTCAAAAAATGGTAGAAAATATTCCAAAACAAGTAAAACTCATTCCTAAAATACCTAGAGAAGATATGCCAAAATATTATGCAGCATATGATGGAATTTTAGGTGAAATGCAATTAGGTTTAATTAATAATATTGAACGTGAAGCATCATTTTTTAAAAAGCCTGTAATCTGTTATTATAACTCAAATTTGAAATACTTGATTGATCAAAAACGTATAACAGCTCCATTTCTACCTAATTCAAACAATCCTGATGAAATTGCATCAGTCATTGATAAAGTAGTAAATTCAGTAAAGTTTAGAGAAGAATTAGCTGAGAAAGAATTTGATTTTATTAGTGAATATGGAAATCCTGAAAAAGCTGCTGCAGAATGGGACGATGTATTTTATAAAGCAGTAAACAAAAAAAGGAAAAAAACATCAAAATTACAAATTTTTTGTAGAAATTTACTTTATACCATATCTCATAAATCAAATAATTCAACAAAAGATGTTATTTTACCTTAATCAAAGAAGAAATAATATAGTAACAAAAAATGTAATATATTATAAAATGTTAAAGAAAAAAACAGATGACGGTATTGAAACAAAAGCAACAAAAGAACAGATAAAGAATTGGGAAACACTTTACAAACTTTTTGAAAAAACCCCATTGCCAGATTTAGATTTGTTTGCAAACTTAGGATTATATATGAAAACTTCGGCATTAGCAAAAATTCTATTTCTAAATGAGTTGTATCAAGAGATTATGACTGTACCAGGAGATATTGTTGAATTTGGAACATGGTGGGGGCAAAATGTGATTGTATTTGAAAATCTACGAGCAATATACGAACCATTTAATAAAAATCGACACATAATAGGATTTGATTCATACGCAGGATATCAAAATCTTACAGCAAAAGATGTTAAAAGTAAAATGATTAAATCAGGAAATTTTTCAACAACAAAAAATTACAAATCATATTTAAAAAAGTTAGTAGATTTCCATGAGAAAAATAACATATTAAATAATATTAAAAAACACGAATTAATCCAAGGTGATGTTTCACAAACAGCACCTAAATATTTTAAGAAAAATCAAGGCTCCATAATTGCATTAGCATATTTCGATATAGCATTGTATGAGCCAACAAAAATTTGCCTAAATGCAATAAAAGGTCATTTAATTCCAGGGAGCATTATAATGTTAGATGAATTAAATGAACCTGCATCTCCAGGTGAAACTATTGCGTTTAAAGAAGAATTTAAAGATATAGACTTTGAAATTAAAAAATCTAAAATCATTGCAGACAGAACTATTTTAAAAATCAAGCACATATAAAAAATAAATAGATAATATTAATTTCTGGAAGAATTCATAAATTTTTTATCTTCTTCAAGAGATTTTAAATGGCCCTCATTTCTTGAGACATTATTATTTATTTTTTGATATTCAGGATAATCATTTAAAAAATTTACAATATGTTTTGTAAGAATTGGTTCATTTTTAACATTTGAAATGATTAATTTAACTAATTTTAGATCATCATCACGATCAACTTCCCATCTTAAATGTGAAAGATTTTTAGAATTTGAAAAATTATATGTATTAAATTTTTTTTCATTATTAAAAACATATGGAATAACATGTTCTCGTTCTGAAGGAAGTTTTGCCTCATTCCAGATTTTTTTAAGAGTGTTAAATGAAAAAATTTCAACTTCTGTTCCATAAGGAAAACTATATGGATGAAAATTAGAAACATAGTCATAATTATTTTTGTTAAAAATATTTATTCCAAGATCTACTATTTCTGGATCAATCAATGGCTTATCAGATGGAATTCTAATAATCGTAGATAAAGAATAATTTATTGCACATTGATAATGTCTATCAAGAACATCATTTTCTTCACCTCTAAAACATTCTATTTTTTGTGATTTACAAAAATTTTTAATAACATCATCTTCTTTGAGATTAGTTGTTGCAATAATTATTTTATCAATTAATTTAGAATATTTTAATTGGTTAATTACATAAAACAGTAATGGATGTTCATCATCCAATAACTTCATCACTTTACCAGGTAGTCTAGTTGAACCCATTCGTGCTTGAATAATACATCCAATCATGAAAAAATGAAAAAATTGTCAATAAATAAAGTTTTAACAAATATGAAAATTTAATACCATTAAAAAAATCTCTGTATTATGCAAATTGAAATTATAGCTGAAATTGGTTCTAATTGGGAAGGAAACGTATCAAAAGCTAGAAAAATCATTGTTGAATGTAAGAAAGCGGGAGTTGATGCAGTTAAATTTCAAATGTGGCGAACAGATGACCTATACAAAAAAGATAATCTTCAATATGACCAAATCAAAAAATCAGAATTAACATTTGAAAAAGCATTTAAAATCAAGAAAATTTGTGATAAATATAAAATTGAATTTTTTTGTAGTGTTTTTTATCCTGAAGCAGTAGAATTTTTAGAAAAATTAGGTGTTAAACGATATAAAATTGCATCATACACTTCAAAATTAGGTCATAAATTTTCAAAAGAAACCTTAGAAAAAAAAGCTAAAACAAAGAAACCCGTTATAATTAGTATGGGGATGGGTGGAAATAGGAGGAAAATGACAGAAATTTTTTCAAAAAATAAAGATTTGATTTATTGTTATTGTATAGCCAATTATCCTACAAAATTTGAGACAATAAATTGGAAAAAGGCAGTAAAATATAATGGATTCTCAGATCACAGTTTAGGAATAATTGCACCAATTATTTATTCGACTTTGAAGAAGAAACAAAATACAAAAAAAATTATAATAGAAAAACATGTAAAATTAAATAATTCCAAAGGCCCTGATGCTGAAGTTTCAATGACAGTTGAGCAATTAAAGGAAATGGTATCCTATTTAAGGAATATTGAAAATACTAGTTTTTAATAAGACTAAGTAAATTTATTGATTAAATTAATTATTTTTTCAGTTTCTAAATTAGTAAGGTTAGGATGTATAGGAATTGAGACTATATTCTGTCCTGCTTTTTCAGTAATTGGTAAAGATAATTTTTGTTTATACATTGACATTGTATGAATTGGTCTATAGTGGATTCCAGTTTCCACACCGTGATCTAGCATATTTTTCATAAATTTATTACGATTTTTAACCATTATCCAGTATAGATGAAATGATGAATCTTTATTGAAAATACTTTTGTTTTCTAAATGAATTCCTTCATCATATTTTTTTGCAATAATTTTTCTCCTTTTATTCATATAATCAAGTTTTTTTAATTGAACTAGACCAATTGCAGCAGATAATTCATTCATATAATAATTCCAACCTAGTTCTTTTACATCATATGTTGTATCAGTTCTATTTGTAATACCACACCACCTTTTAGATAATAAAATTTTTGAATACTTTTTAGCTTGAGAATGATTAATAGAAATAAGTCCACCAGTTGGCATTGCTAAATTTTTTACAGGATGAAAACTGAAACATATTGCAGCACTATGAGATCCAATTTTTTTATTTTTATATATAGTACCAGCAGCATGAGCTGCATCCTCAACAATTATTAAATTATTTTTTTTAGCTATTTGATTTATCTGAGTTAAATCACATGGATTTCCACCAAAATGAACTGGAATAATTGCAGCAGTCTTTTTAGTAATAGATTTTTTGATTTCATTAGGATCAATGCATAGAGTATCAGAATCAACATCAACAAATTTTGGAATTCCTCCATTTTCCACTACTGCATGAGCAGTAGAAACAAACGAAAGAGATGGAATAATTACTTCTTTATTTTTAATATCAAACAAAGAAAGTGCCAAATTTAATGCAGCTGTTCCACTATTTACCGCAATACAAGCATCAGAATGAACATACTGTTGAAATTTTTCTTCAAATTTTTTCACATTACCACTACCTGATCCAGATGCCCAAAAATGACTTCTTAGAGTTTTGACAAGTTCAATCTCTTCCTGCTTATCTATAATAGTATCAAATAATTTAATCATTTTTTTCATAATATTCACTTTTCATTTGTATTACTATGTGTATAGTTAAAAAAAAGTACCTAGTTAAAGTTATCATAAAGAATATGAATTTACTAATAGTTTTATTCACCGCTTAATATTATAAAATTTAGGAGAATGTTAATTTGAAAATATGTATTTTTCCAAATGATCCTCTAAAAACATACTATGAAAAAGGGGAAATTAAAGAAAGATATTTTAATCCAAAAAATATTTTTGAAGAAATTCATGTGATTAGTCTTTTTGATGAAGAAATTGATGAAGAAAAAGTAAAAATGATAGCTGGAAATGCAAGTTTTAAAATTCACACAGTAGGCAAAGTTACATTAGTTAATAAAAATAAAAAGAAAAAAGAAATAATACAATTAATTAAAAAAATTAATCCAGATGTGATTCGTTCATTTAATCCTCTTTTACAAGGATGGATTGCAGCAAAAGTTAAACAAGAATTAAAAATTCCATTAGTAATTTCTCTTCATGGTGATTATGACAGAGATAATAGATATCAAACTAAAAAAAATCATAATTATAAAAAATATTTCAGATTACAATTAACTAAAATAATACTAGAAAAATATTCATTAAGTAATGCAGATGAAGTAATAATAATTTATAATTTCATTCGAAATTATGCAAAAAAAATGGGTGCAAAAAAAATTAATTTAATTTATAATAAAGTAGATCTTTCACAATTTTCTCCAAATCCAAAAATAGAAAATAAATCAGATATTCCAACAATAATTTGTGTAGGTCGTTTAATAAAAGAAAAAAATCAAGAATGTCTAATTTATGCAATTAAAGATCTAGATGTTAAATTATTACTAATTGGAAATGGAACAGAATATAATTATTTAAAAAAATTAGTAAAATCTTTAGATATTGAAAATAAAGTTCAATTTGAAACATCAATTCAACATGAAAATATTGCTTCATATTACAATAAATCAGATATTTTTGCTCTACCAATAAAATATGGAGGTTTTGCCATACCTGCACTAGAAGCTGCATCATCAGGAATTCCAGTAATTCTCCCAAAGCAAGAATTTGATCCAAATCCAGATCTGATAAAAGATTTTGCTTTACTAGTAGATAATAATCCAGAATCATTTAAGACAGCCATTCAAAAAATATTAACTGAAAAAGATCTTAGAGATAATTTAATCAATAAAGGATTGAAAGTTACAAAAGAAATTAGTAGTGATGTAATAGAAGAGAAGGAAAAAAAACTATATTTAAAATTGCTTGGTTAGATTTGAAATTATTTTTTCAGCAGCATGGCCATTTCCAAATAAATTTTTCTGATGTTTATGATCATATTTAATATCATTATTTAGTATATCAAAAATTTGTTTTTTTGTATTATTTGAAATATTAGTAACTAACTGATTATTTTTTGAGGTTAAAGTTTCAATCCACTCAGTACTATTTCTAAAAGTAAAACAAGGTGTTTGTGACCAATAAGCCTCTTTTTGTAATCCTCCAGAATCGGTTAACAAAAGTTTTGTTTGAGATAACAGAGACAAGGTTTTTGAATAATTAATTGGTTCAATAGTTTTAATATTAGAAAGTGAAATTTTATAATTCATAATTTGTTTTTTTGTGTGAGGGTGAATTGGAAATATGATTTCAAATCCTTTTTTAGAAATATAATTTGCTAAATTAATAATTTTTTGTAATTTTACTTTATCCAATATATTTTGTCGTCTATGAATTGTCATCAAAACAAAATTTTGTCTAGATTTTTTGGTTTCTAATATTTTTTTATATTTCAAAAAGACATCAAACATAGTATCTCCTGCATTGAATATTTTACCTAAACATAACTCATTTTGAAGATTTTTTGCACAATTAATTGTTGGAGTGAATAAATAATTGGAGCAATTATCAATTAATCGTCTATTAATTTCCTCTTCTAATTCAAAATCATTGCTTCTAGCTCCAGCTTCAATATGGGCCAATGGTATATTCATACGATTTGCAGATAATGCAGCACCAAGTGCAGAACGAGTATCACCAGGAACAATGACTACATCTGGTTTAATTTTCAAAAAAGTTTTTTCTAATTTTTTCAATAAATCAGTTAGTTGGACTAAATTACTGCCTTTACTAACACCCAAATTATAATCAGGTTTTGAAATTTTTAATTCTTTAAAAAATGATCTAGACATTTCATAATCATAATGTTGTCCAGTATGTATAATTGTAAAAGATTTTTTTTGTGATTTAAGTTCATGTATAATTGGTTGAGTTTTAATAATTTGTGGTCTTGTACCTACAACTACACAGTATTTCATATAATTATTGAATTTTATTCTTTAATTAAATTTATTAAAAAAGATACGTTTAGATAGTTATATTTTAACAAAATGGAAAATATGAAAAATAATGAATTAATGAGAATTAAAAATAAATTCAAATCTATTGATTTAAGTCAATATTGGGGAGACGATTTTGATGTTAGATTTTATTTGATTTCAAAATTTTCAACTATTAAAAATAAAAAAATTTTGGATGTTGGTGGAGGTAGTGGAATAATAACTTCTGAATTTGATAAATCTAATTTTACTGTGAATTTAGATATTTCATTTGATGATTTAAAAAAATGTAAAAAACTAGATAATAAAATTAAAGTGATAAATGGTTCTATGAATAATATTTGTTTTAAAAATAATTGTTTTGACTATGTAATTTGTGCAAATTTATTAGAAGAAGCAAAAATGATAGATATTCAAAATGAAAATGTAATGAAGGGGAAAATTGATGAATTTCCTACGATTACTTTAGTTTTAGAAGAATTGAAAAAAGTTTTAAAACCAAATGGAATTTTATTTCTAACTACTCCAAATAATGAGTATTATAAATCAAAAAAATTAACATATTATGAATTAAAAATGCATTTAGAAAAAAGTTTTAAAAATATTGATTTAAAATTATATAATCCGTATCCTCGATTGCATTCAAAAAATCGTAAATTAAACATGGCAAATATTATCCCTAAATTACTAAATAAATTTTGCAGTAGAGAAAATATTATTCAAAAAAAATTAATCAAAAAAGATAATGAAATAAGTAAATACAGTGTGTCATTTTTTGTTAAAATAATTAATATTTCTTAATCCAAAAAATACCACAAAATAGATGAATAATATTTTAGAAATTCATTGAAAATCTTTAAAATTTTGAAAAAAAATAATTAAATTATATAATTTAATTACCAAAATTCAAATAGTTAACTACTAAAATTCAATGAGTTACAAATGCCATTAGAAGAAACAAAGAAAAGAATGGATGAAAAATCTATCAGTATTGAGATTTTTGGTTTAGGCTATGTAGGATTTCCACTTTCAGTACGTTTGGCATCAGCAAATTTCAATATTATTGGAATAGATGTTAATCAAGAAAGAATTAAAAGATTAGAAAATGATGAATTGATGGATTCAGAACTACATTTAGAAAAAGAATATAATATTTGTAGACAAAAAAATAATATTAAATTTCAGACAATTCCTAAAAAATCAATACAACCAAAAATAGGAATTATTTGTGTACCAACTCCTATTCCTACAAATAATGTTAAGTCAGACATATTTGTAAAAACTGCTGTTAATTCTTTTCTTCAAAATGCAAAATTTGGAGATATTATAATTTTAGAAAGTAGTGTTGAAGTTGGTACTACTGATAAAATAAAAGACATTGTTGAATCAAAAGGATTTCAAATTGGAAAAGATTTTGGTTTATGTTTTTGTCCTGAGAGAATAGATCCATCAAATAAAGAATGGGGTATAGAAAACATACCTAGAATTATTTATTGTTCAGATGATACAAGTTTTGAAATTGCAAAAAAGATTTACAATAATGTAAATCAAGGGAATTTACTAAGAGTATCATCATCAAAAATTGCTGAAATTGTTAAGTCATTTGAAAATACTTTCAGATTAGTGAATATTGCATTAGTTAATGAATTAGCAATATTATGTGATAAATTGGATGTAAATGTCAAAGAAATAATTGATGCAGCTGCTACAAAACCATTTGGCTTTATGCCTCATTACCCAGGAGCAGGTGCAGGAGGTCATTGTATTCCTAAAGATCCACGATTTCTGCTAGAATCTGCAAAAGTTAATGGAATTAATTTTAATACAATCGAACATTCATTGAAAATTAATGAATTTATGCCAAAATATATTGCAAATGTAATTGATGGAAAAACTCAATCTCTAAGTCTTGAAAAATCAATTTTGATTTGTGGTTTATCATACAAAGCAAATGTGGAAGATATGAGAGATTCACCAAGTTTTAAGATAATTAAAGAAATGAATAATTTAGGATTCAAAGTGTATGGATATGATCCATTCTTTAACAAAGATTTTCTACAAAAATATTTGATTGAAAATCATTTAGATAAATTTAGTTGTGAAATTGTACAAAATTTGAATAATCTAACTGATAAAATTAGTTGTTTGTGTATTGTCCAACATCATGAATATGATAAAGAGGAAATAACAAAAATTTATGAATCTGGAAAAATCCCAATAATTTATGACTGTCAGAGTAAATTAAAAGTGAATGCCTGTTCAAAATCAAAATTGATATATTTAGGAGATTAATAGAGAAGTTCTATTTCTCGATTGAAATCAATTTTAGAAAGATTTTCATGCCAAAAAAAAGCTTGTAAAGCAAACATAGAAGCCCAAGAGTTTACGCGAGGTCTTTTTTTCCAATTGAAAACAGATTTGTAAAATTCTTCATAAAAACCACCATTACTATGTAAATTAGAATTTGTAGATTGTAATGAATTGAGAAATTTTAGATTAGATAAATATTCAGGTTCAAAAGAATTAGTTAATTTAGATAGTAAAATTTTGATTCTAATGATTTGTGCTATAGGATAACTAGATTTTGAATGATATTTAGAATTAAACCATAGATCAATACTTCCATCATTTTTTATTTGTTGATCACACCACTTTAATGCATTTTTACATGAATTCAGAAAAGTATCTTCTTTAGTAACAGAGTAGCAATAAAGCAATCCTTCTAAGGCATAACAAAGTGTATGTAAATTAATCACTTTATCTTTAGAATGTAATCTAATACTTCCATCTTTATTTTGAAAATTTTTTACATTGTTTGCAATAGTTAATGCATTTGAAAGAAGTAATTCATCATTAGTAATTTTATATTCGGATAAAAGAGACATAATGGTTTTGATATGCAAGCAACCATATTGTTTATACCAAACATCTTTACTTGAAATAAATTGTTTAGATTCTAAATCATATAATGGATTTATAGTTCCATCAGAATTTAATGCAGTATCAATTATCCATCGATTTAGTTTTTTTGCAAAAATAAGATATTTTTCATCTTTAGAAATTTCATAAAAGTCAAGAATACCTTTTGCACAGATTGCAGTATCAAAAGAATAGACAAATTTCATAGGCTTCTTATCAGGAGTAATGCCTTGAATAATACCACCATATGAGTCAAATAATTTGATTAGCCAATCACATGATGCTTTTGCACGTTGTAAAAAATCATCATTTTTTTCATGAGTATAAAGAAATCTCATAGTACTAGAATAATATCCAGTAATTTCAGGATACAAAAAGCTAAATGATTTTTTTTCTTCATCATAAAACGAATATACACCTCCAAAATTTTCATCATTTTGCTCTGAAATGAAAATTCCTGAATTTAGTAACCAATTTTTTGCTAATTCAAATGTTGAATTCAATACTAGGTAACACTTTTTTTGTTCCTTAAAAATCAAAAGGCAATGAAAATTTTGGTTTTAGTATTTCATTTTCCACCAATCAGTGGAGGAGGAGTTGTGGTCATTACAGATATTATAAATAAATTTGCAGAATTAGGGAATGATTTGACGATAATTACACCTGATCTTGAGTGGAATGGAGAACAATTTAATCCAAAAATTAATCCAAAAATTAAAGTTATTAGAACAAAAACCCCATCACGGCAAAAAATCAAAATAGCTGCTAGACGATGCCAAACCAATATTAAAAATAAAGCTATAGAAATTGGAAAAAAAGAAAAATTTGATTTTATTTTTACAATTTTTCACCCATTTCATTTAGTTCCAAAAGCTGCAGTTGAAGCTGCAAAGGAACTAGAAATTCCATCAATAATTAAAATTGATGATGCAGTTTATCAAAAAACATCAGGAATAAAATCAATACAAAGAAAAATTGAAAAAATGGTTAATGGTAAAACGCTTAGAACAGCAACAAAAATTCTTGTTTCAAATGAATACACAAAAAAAATAGTAATACAAGAATATGGAGTAAAAATTAAAAATATTTCAATTATTCCAAATGGAGTAGATTTAACTTTATTTAACACTACTAAAAAAAATCCTAAAAAAATTGTTTTTTCTGGTGCAATGTATTATCATAGAGGTTTAGATGTTTTATTAGAAGCAATTCCAGATGTGATCAAAAAAATTCCCGATATTAAATTTGTTTTATTGGGTAGCGGTAATGAAATGGATAAATTAAAAAAAATGGTTAAAGATAAAAAATTAGAGAAATCAGTTGAATTTACTGGTTGGGTAGATAGAAATGAAATTCCTAAAAATATTTCAGATGCAGTAATTGGAATTGGGCCATTAAGATTAACAGATGTAACAAAACATGCATTACCCATAAAAGTACTAGAGTATATGGCATCATCATTAGCAATCATCTCTATTGAAGGGACATTACCTAGTGATATTTTAAAAAATGGTGAAAATGGATTTTTTATTAAAAATTCAAATGAATTATCTCAAAAAATTATAGAATTATCACAGAATAACGAATTATGTAAAAAAATGGGAAATAATTCAAAAGAGATGGTTATAAAATTTGATTGGAAAAATATTGTGAATTCTATTACTAGTGAGTATAAAATTATTAATTCTTAGTAAGAATAAATGATGTATCCTTCATTTTCTTATTAGAATAATCATAAGCAAGTTTTTTGATTATATTTTGTATAGACTTAGGCCAAAGATAAAATTTAAATTTTCCAAGTTTTCCACGAAGTGCCATCATTTCATGGGGACTAAATTTTGTTACTTTGAAACATCTATCTTCAAAAATTTTTTTCCATTCCTCAAATGGATTTGTAAAAACATCAGTTTCATTACGTTGTTCTAGACCTTCATCAGGAGTAAGAAACCAACCAATTCCATCATCTTTCATAATTCTATGAATTTCTGAAGAAAAAAAATCAATATTATGAATATGTTCAACAGAATAGAAACTTCCTAGCATGTCAAATTTTTTATCTTCAAAAGGAAGCTTATCAGAATTTAAATTTACTTTAAAAATTTTATTTTTAATTGAATCATCTGCACTTGCTACAGCATATTCAGAACCATCAATTCCATATGCATCAACACCTAAATCATTTAATGCCTTAACTAATTCTCCATATGCACATCCAATATCCAAAAATGTTTTTGGATTAAATTTTTCAACTATAAATTCTGCACGTCTTACCCACATAGGAGGCCTAGATCTATTTGCAAAATATTCTTCATCATATAATCTTTGGAGATCCTTATCATCATACATATCTTTCATTATTTACACTCAATTTATCAAATAAAAATGGATTATTAAATGATATAAAATTAAAGATTATTTTTCAAATGATGAATAATTTTCTTTGCAGAATTTCCATCACCATAAGGAGATTTTTTCTTAGGAATTGATGGATTTATTGCAGTTTTGTTTAAAGATTTCAAAATATTATTGTAATTTGTGCCTACTATTTCAGAAAACCCCTTCAAAACAGCTTCTGGTCTGTCAGTAGTTTTGCGAACCACAATAACCTTTTTTTTAATAGATGATGCAGTTGCTTCCTCTTGTATACCTCCTGAATCAGTAACAATATACTGGCAATTTTTCATTAATTCTAACATTTCAAAATAACCAACAGAATCAAACATGATAATATTTTTTGAGATTTTTAATTTTTTTAATAAATTAAATTCATGTAATCTTTTTTGTGTACGTGGGTGAATTGGAAAAATAAATTTTTGATTTGAATCAATTATTGATTTAATTATAGATGACAAAATTATTTTATCATCAACATTTTCGGATCTATGTAAAGTTAGTAATACATAATTACCATCATCTAAAGATAATTTTGAATATTTTTTTGAGATTTTAGAATATTCATTAATTGAATCAATTACAGTATTTCCAGTAACAAATATTTTTCCATGAACTTTTTCTGAAACTAAATTTTGTTTAGTAATTTGTGTTGGAGTAAAAAGGTAATCAGAAAAATTATCAACAATAATCCTATTATGTTCTTCTGGCATTCTCCAATCATTACTACGTAAACCAGATTCAATATGAGAAATAGAAATATTTGATTTTAATGATGCAATACCAGCTGCTAGAACAGTATTTGTATCACCTTGTACTAATACATTCTCAGGTCTTTCAATTTCGAATATATTAGATAATTTTTTAATAATTTCAGAAATTTGTAGATTAGGTTTTGTTTTAGGAATTTTCAAAGAATAATTTGGTTTATCAAGACCCAATTGATCAATAAACTTCATACTCATATTATGGTCGTAATGTTGGCCTGTAAATATTACAGATGTAGATTTTTTATTTAATTGTTTGATGATAGGTGCAAGTTTAATAATTTCTGGTCTTGTTCCTAAAATTACTGCAACTTTCATCTAATTACAATTTAATTACTCATGGATATTATTATTACTATAGAAAATAGTATTATTAATTTGGATTATATGATTTACTACTTTTATTTTGAACAAATTCATTAAGGTAAGAATTTTAATATTTATGAAGAAATGAAAATTTTGTTTATTGCTCCAAAATATTCTGGAGGTATAGGAGGACATGCATTT